>R25__coassemble_98_pt1 | contig 55288 bp, 42 predicted proteins | sample R25__metabat2_high_PE_055 | metagenome-assembled genome bin R25
AGCCCAAAACGGTGACACAGGAATTTTAGGTACAAATTACTGAAAAACTCAGATTTATCAGCACCTTTTTTAAATTATATCTGTAAGTTTTGATACATTTTCTTTAACTTTTTACTTTTTGCCCATTTTGTTCCAAATTTTATATTCCACGATACAAATTATATATTTTATTTCACCTTTCTGGCGTAAATTTGCATCGTGAAAATCGGAAAGGGATTTCGGATTTCTCGCTTTGAAAAGTTAATAGTTTTTAAATAGTCTAGTTAGTTAATTCTGTTGTTGCGAAAAAGGCGGAGTGAAGCGTCACTCCGCCCAACAACACCCAAAACATCTCGGGGTGCTTTCTTTACGACACTTTTTTTCTGACTATTCTATGCTGGGCAATCTTAAAACTATACGATGAAACTTGCTTTTGACGATAACATATCTATTTAGATTTCATTATCCATAACTAAAATTTTTATTAACCTATGAAAAAAGTCTTTACTTTTATCTTTTTAGCTTGCTTTGCTGCCTTTGCTAATGCGCAAGTCACATGGAGTGAAGGGCAGGAGGTGACTGCTGAATTGGAGTGGATGGACTACGACTGTTCAACTACCGGAGCTTGGATGCACTCTAATGACTGGGGTGTGTCTTGGAGCTCAATCGAAATGTTCAACCAGCCTTCAGGGGCGGAAGTCTATCAGATTTTCTACCTCCCTGCTGGTTACTATGAATTCACCGTGCAAGGTTTCTATCGTGGATCATATAATCCTGCATATTGGGATGGCAACGAGAAAATCAATGCGGTCTTTTTCGGTGAATCTGTCAACTATGATGAGGAAACCGGGGAGGTGACGGAAGTAACTCGTTCCACTTCTTCTCCGCTGCTCTCTATCGCATCGAGTCAACGCACTGAGGGAAGAATTTATGAGCGTGATGATTGGTCGAACGATGTGGAATATTCACATGATGGCACCAATTATTATGTTCCGAATTGTATGGAGGCTTCAAAACTCTGGTTTGAAGCCGGCTACTACACCGATAATAAAATTAAGGTGGTGCAGGTTGAGGACGGATATTTCAAAATCGGTATCAGAAAAACTGCAGCGCTGCAGGGCGACTGGACGATTTTCAGCAACTTCCAGGCATTCTACATCAGCGATGCCAGCGAGGCCGTGCAGATTCAGCTGGCTGAAGAGGATTTCGTTGATGCTCTCGCTAAAGCTGACGAATTCCGCAGAACTTTGGAAGAGGCTGGATATTATTCTCTCCTCGGATATTATGAACTTGCTTATGAGGAGCTTGAAAACGAATCTGCTGACTATAAGTCTGTTGAGGAATATACCGAGGGTATCAAGAAAGCAGAGAAACTCGTAGCTGACTATAAGACTTATCTCGCAGATGCCACCACACTCACCAGCTTGATTGCTGGCTGCAATGAGTTGGCTGAAACCACAAGCTATGCTGGTCTCTCTCAGTTCAAGGCTGCCATTGAAAAGGCTGAAAAGGTGGAGAAAGATGAGTTTGGTGATGACGCCAACGGCATCTACACCGACGGACCTGAGGATTATGCCAAGGCTCTGGCGGAACTCCAGAAGGAGCGCTCTGCTTATATCGCTACCAAGGGAATTGACGAGTCTGGAAAAATGGATATGTCGGGACTCATCGCTTATCCGTTCTTCTGTCAGCCGCAGTACGACCCAACTTGGGATGAGGAACAAGGCAAGTGGGTGTCGCAGAGCATCGTGCTCGATGGTGATGGAACACTCCAGGGATGGAGAGACCTCCGCGAGTCGGGCGATGGCGACGACAAGACTTATGTCACAACCACTCGTGTACCTATCGGTAAGGGTGTGACTATCGGTCTCGACGAAACTGTACAGGGACAGTGGTATCAAGTTAACACTAGCGGATATGAGCCTTATTGGAACCACGGACTTTCAAGTGCTAAGCAATGGTCCTTGCCAGGAGCACAGCGTGAAATCGCACAGAACCTCAGCGGTCTGCCTAACGGATTCTACAGCATCCAAGGTTGTGGTATCACTTGGGGCAACGACTGGAACAACGACAACCCTTGCAGAATGGGTATCAGGATTCAGTCTGGCGAAAACATCGTTGAGTCTGACCAGGACACCAAATTCTCTGGATGGTGGAACAACGACTACAACGATTGGACTTACTATACCACTGGTATGATCCAAATCACTAATGGTGAGGCTCGCGTTTCGTTCTTCGCCAATGGATTCAGCTCTTTCACTGGTATGCAGCTCTACTACTATGGTGAAAACCCTGACTTCTCGAAGCTTGTGGAAGCCAAGTTGGCTGAGGTTGACCTCGAACAATTGCAACTGAAAGGCGATAAGAATGCAGTGGCTGAAATCTTGAGCGCCGTGCAATTGCCTATCGTCGGATATGATGCCTATACTCAGGCGCTTGATGTGATCACACAGGCTAACACCTACATCAATGACGCTGTGAACTACCTCAGCAACAACGACCCTACTCAGAAATTCACTGACAAGCAGGCTGGATATGCTGATGATTCTAAGGAATATGAATACCTCACTACAGCTGTGCTCCACACATTTGACCTCTACGATGCGGATGAGACCACTTATAAGGATATTCAGAACTGTATGAATGAGTACAATGAATATGTTCATTATATGGAACTGGTCAACAGCTACTCTTCTATTGACAATGCTGATTTGAAGGCTGCTATTGAGGAGCAGGCACAGAAGCTCGCAAGCAATTATGCTGACATCCCAACTCTCCAGCAATATGAGAAAGAGCTTGCTGCATTCTACAACAAGCAGATTCTTGCTGACCTCGGTATGGACAAGGCCACTGGCGACAACCCTGTGGATGCAACTGTGCTTATCGTCAACCCTACTTTTGCTGAGGGACAGAAAGGATGGACCGGTAACTTCGCTACAGACCAGGGACTCCAGAACTCTGAGGCTTACAACACCAACTTCCGCATCGAGCAGACTGTTTACTCTCTCCCTGCTGGATGGTATCAGGTACAGGTGAAGTCCTTCTATCGTGATGGTGGTATTAATGAGGCTTTCGATCATATCTGGTATATGGAGACTGGCGAATTCACGCCTAATGTGAAGTTCTTCGCTAATACGAACGAGGTGGATGTGACTTCTATCTGTAATGTTGACGCTGTGTTCACAGAACGTTCTTACACAGAATACACTTATCTTGCTGAGAACAAGGCTGCTGAACTCGGAGAGGAAATGCAGGAGCTCAAAGCTTGGTGTGAGGAAGACATCGAGTTCGATGAGGAAGGCAATGAAAAATATGTGGTGACTTCTTGGTTCCAGGAGTTCGATGCTGATGGTAACATCAACGAGAACACCCGCGACGATGCATGGATCTACGACTCTTTCTTCAATATGGACGGAGAACGTTATTTCTACCCGAACTCGATGCGTGGTGCTGGCGCTCGTTTCGCTAAGGACAACGATGCTTACCTCAACAAGATCCTCGTGAAAGTGGAAGAAGGTGGAAGCATCAACTTCGGTCTCTACAAGAACACGACTATCGGTGGTGACTGGTGTATGTTCGACGACTTCAAACTCTTCTATCTCGGCACTGACGACTCTGTAGGTATCAACAGTGTTGCTGGAAACAGCCAGGTGACCAAGAATATCTTCACCATGGACGGAAGACGGGTGAATACACTTCAGAAGGGTATCAATATCGTCAAGATGTCGGATGGTTCAGTGAAGAAGGTGCTTGTGAAGTAAGATACACATTATTATATTATATTAGCGGAGGACATAATGTTCCTCCGCTTTTTCTTTCGTTCTCTTATCTGCCTAAACAATTGTAACAAATGTCACAATCTTTGTAACATTATATTTCGCATTTCTATTCTTTATTTTGTAATTTTGCATTTGCTTAACTATCAGAATTTTTATTAACCACTGAAAAATATGAGAAGACTTTTTACTTTTGCCTTCGCTTTCGCTGCCTTTGTGGGTAGCATCATGGCGCAATACGGCAACACACCACCACTCAGAGTGGAGGGTAAATACTTTGTTGACCCTTATGGCAACAAAGTGGTGCTGCATGGAGTGATGGACACACCAAGCCCGTACTTCAACAGCTATAGATGGGGAAATGCGTGTAATTCCAGCACCATAGCTCCGTGTATCAATTATTTCAACAAGCTCTTCACTGCAATAACCGACACAGCCAGCGGTGCTTATTGCGACCTCTTCAGACTTCATCTCGACCCTTGCTGGACTAACGATCCGAACAAACAGGCGACAAACGGAGGTGGGGAGAACGATATCAGCAGGTTCTCTGCCACAAGATTGCGCACGTATCTGCGCTCGCTCTATTTCCCGATTGCTAAAAACGCCATCAGGCATGGACTATATGTCATTATGCGTCCACCTGGAGTCTTTCCGGGAGATGTGAAGGTGGGAGATGAATACAATGAATACCTCAAGACTGTTTGGGATATCGTTTCACAAAACGACTCTGTGAAAAAATATTCGGGACAAATCATGATTGAGCTCGGTAATGAGCCGGTCAACCTCAAAGATGCGAACGGACAGGACACACCGAATGCCATGAGGGATTTCTTCCAGCCTATCGTCGATAAAATCCGTGCCAACGGATTCACCGGTATCATTCTTGTTCCGGGTACGGGATGGCAGTCAAACTACCGCAACTATGCCACTAACCCAATCACTGATGACAATTTTGGATATGCTGTACACGACTATGTGGGATGGTATAACACCAGTGACAATTCCTATAATGCCCAAAACGGTATCAATGCGTTCCATAATGCCGTGCCTGTGGTCGATACCAACCCAATCGTCATCACAGAGGTGGATTGGAGCCCTGTCAACGAAAAAGCACAGGGACACTATGATGAACACGATAACTGGGTATTGCCTAACTATGGTACATGGGCTACTGGTTCTACTTCAAAATGGGGATCAGCATATAAAGCGCTGATTGATCACTTCGACAATATTTCTATGACATTGTCGGGAACGGCTTGCTTCATCGATATCGACGAATATATTAATAATGGAAAAGTTGTTCCTGCTTTCAAAACCAAGATGGAAGCCAATGGAGCTGACCCATGGGAAGCCAGTGGCGTGGCTTGCTTTAAATGGTATAAGGAATATGCACAGAAACAGAAGGCACATCCTGACTATGCTAAGAAATATACTGCTGACACGGGATTCGGGTCTTTCATCAATCCGCTCATCAATGCGGATTTCCCTGACCCTGACATCATTCTCGTCAACGACACTTATTATCTTTGTTCAACCACCATGTTCTATTTCCCTGGAGCCACTATCCTCAAGTCAAAGGACCTTGTCAACTGGGAGTATTGCGCTAACCCGCTCCAGCAGATTGCAGACGACGACCCGTATAACCTGAAGAACAATGCCAACCGCTATTCTAAGGGACAATGGGCACCTTCGTTCCAATATCATAACGGCAAGTTCTACCTCAATTTCATCGCCTATTCTGCAGAAGGATACGACGACGGAGGAGATTGGATCCTCTCTGCCACCGACCCTGAAGGGGAGTGGACCATGACAAAACTCGATGGATTCTATTATGACTCCGGATTCCTTTTCGACGACAACAGAGACCACCTTCATGGACTCGGACCGAATGGAGAAAACAATGGTGACGGCTATCTCTACGTGGCGCATGGAATCGATAATATCACGGTGTCTAAACTGAATCCTACCACTTTCAAGGAAATCAGCAGCACAAGGGTGATTTCTGTAGGCAATGGATGCGAGGGCTCTCACATGTACCACATTGGCGATTACTATTATATCTATGCCACGTACGGTGGAACCGAAGGATCGCAGACTATTTTCCGCTCAAAATCACCGATGGGACCGTATGAGGAGCATCAGGGCAGAGTGTTCGAAAAACAGAGAATCCACCAAGGTGGAATCGTGGAAACGCAGACTGGAGAGTGGTGGACCATTCTCTTCAAGGATGCGGGAACCGTGGGACGCATTCCTTATCTTGAACCGGTGAAATGGACTGACGGATGGCCCGTTATCGGTAATAAGGGAATCGATGTCAGCGCGACAGGTCAGAAATATGCTAAACCGAACGTGGGGAAAACATATCCAAAGACCTATCTGCCTACCAACGACACATTCACCGATCCAAAACTCGGTCTGCAATGGCAATGGAACCATAATCCTGACAACAGTGGGTGGTCTTTGTTCGAAAACCCTGGAAACCTCAGGCTCCACACCGTCACTGTAACCGACAACCTGTCGCAAGCACAGAATATGCTCACCCAGCGCATTTTTGGCTACAATGTGGCGAATACAGCTTCCGACAAATATCCTGACAGCTATGGTACGGTTTCTATCGACACCTATGGAATGCAGGATGGTGATGTAGCCGGACTTTGCGTATTCCAGGACCCTTACGGATTCATCGCCGTGAAGCAGGTTGATGGAAAGAAATATTTGATGCAGTATAGAAGTGAGTATGATCAGACCAAACCTCAGCAGGTTGTAGCTTCTCAGCCTATCGATTTCAAGGATGGAGAACGCATCTATCTCAGGGCTGTTGTCAATTTCGGAACGAATAAGGCTAATTTCTATTATAGTCTTGACAATCAGGAATGGAAGAAATTTGGCAATGAGATGACCATGAGATATACGCTGAAAATATTTGTAGGCAACCGATTCGGAATCTTTAACTATGCAACCAAGCAATTGGGCGGATATGTTGATGTGGATTGGTTCTCTACAGAACCGGTTTATTCAGAGGACCGATTCTTTGGTGAGGGAATCCTTAAGACTTTCACCGAGGATGATCTCACACTCGCTGAACTCAAAATCAATGCCGCCAATATTGCACTGATGCCGGGGGCAAACCGACCACTGGAAATGACAGCAACCTTCAAGTCTGGTATGGTGTCTAACGTTGCGGCTCAGTGCGCTTACGTTGTGGATGACCCGAATGTGGCTACTGTTGTGGGTGGCAGGGTTTTAGGACAGAATGAAGGCACTACCAAGGTTAGGGCAACATACACAGATGTCAAAGGCAACAAACAGACCGTCATTTTTGAGGTCACCGTGGCTTATTTCCCTCTAGTGGAAGGAGCGGTTAATCCGTCTATCTATGGAACGGGGTCGTTTAAGCAGTCGGTGGGGGCACTCACCACTTCACAGTATGGATTCGGCGGATGGCAATATGCGGCTGGTGTTGACCTCAGCAAGTATCGGTATATCGTCGGAAGTCTAAGGAGGGCTTCTACATGCAACCCTGAATTCCGCATCTTCGACATCAACAACTATTGGTCAACTCCATATACCTATAAGGTTGGTACAAGCAAGAACTTTGTCATCGACCTCCAGGATATGAGGAAGGAGGATGGAACACTTTGCGACCCAAGTCATATCTACATGGCGGGATTCTGGACTACAGGTGGAATGGTATATATCAAGGATATCTTCCTCTCCGACGATGGTGTCAATCCTGTGGCTATCGAAGACATCATGCTTGATCATTCTCAATCTGGAGAGCACCTCTTCTATACACTCGATGGAAGGAGGACCGCCGCCCCGGTCAAGGGCATCAATATTGTCAGAAAAGAAGACGGAAAGGTGGAGAAAGTGCTGGTGAAATGATAAGCCTAAGGCATATAGGACGATTTGTATCAAATCCTAAAATAAATGCAACGTCAGTTGAAGAACTGACGTTGTTTTTTTTATACCTTTGTTTTTGAATTGATAACACTATTGCTTTATGAAAAAACAACTTCTAACTATCTTGATGTTGATAACATCTTTTAACTGCGCTTTTGCTTACCAAAAATCAAGTCTTGACATTGTTGTCGAGGGACAAACACGAAATATGGTGGTCTTCACACCCGACAAGACCAAAAAGAAAATGCCGCTCATGATTGTCACCCATGGCATGAACCAAAATCCTGAGTACCAAATGGAGAATGATAAGATGTATGAGATGGTCGATACGGCCAAGTTCGTACTGACTTATCTTCGCAGCGATGGAAACACGTGGGACACGCAGGGAAAGAAGGACCAGAACTTCGTCCTCCAGACCATCGATGAGATGTATGCGAAATATAAAATCGACCGTAACCGAGTGTATTGGACCGGATTTTCAATGGGATCCATGCTCATGTACCATTCCATGCCGTTCGTTCAGGATAAGATTGCTGCATTCGCTCCAACCAGCGGTGTGCAGTTCATGGAGCAACCATGGAACAACTGCGGAAAACCCGTGAACCTGATTCAATGTCATGCCTATGCGGACGATGTTTTTGTCTTCGACAGATATCGCATCCACGATTATGTGGAACACATGGCGAAGATGAATGAGAGCACCACATATATCAAGCTGCCTGATTATTCTCCATGGGGTGGATTGAAAGGAGACAAAGAAGTGTGGACCAATGTCAACACTGGTTGTGTGGTTGAACTCTTTGCCTATCATAATGGAGGACATTCACCGCAACATGCCAATAGCGTGGAAATATGGAATTTCTGCAAGCGATTCACGCTGAAAGACACCAAAAAGGCTCCGAATGTGAAAAAAGTGGTGCTGAAAACGGGAGAGATGGAGCAACCGGCAAAGTTCGACCCTGATTTCCATATCTATCTCTGCTTCGGACAGTCGAATATGGAGGGAAATGCGCCAATCGAATATCAAGATTGTGAGAAAGTTGACCCTCGATTCAGGATGATGGCAGCCGTGGATATGAAAAGGAATAATAGGACAAAAGGAAACTGGTATGTGGCATATCCACCGCTTTGCCGTGAGAACAACGGACTCACGCCTGCCGATTATTTCGGAAGAACCATGGTGGAAAAACTCCCGAAAAATATCAAGGTGGGAGTCATCAATGTGGCTGTTGGAGGATGCAGCATCAACTTGTTTGATGAGGATAAGGCGGAAGCTTATATTGCAGGAGCGGCTGATTGGCTCAAGGGATTCTGCAGGGCATACGACAACAATCCTTTCAGAAGGCTTGTGGAATGTGCGAAGGAAGCCCAGAAAGTCGGAGTGATAAAGGGAATCCTTCTGCATCAGGGATGTACCGACAACACTCAGCCTGATTGGCCTGACCGCGTCAATCTTGTTTATACACGGCTTCTCAAGGAACTTGGACTTCAGGCAAAGGACTGCCCACTTCTCATTGGCGAACTCTTGCAGAAGGACAAAGGCGGCATTTGCCATGCACACAATGCTGTGATCGCACGTACTCCGCAAACCATTCCGACTGCTCATGTAGTTTCCTCAGCCGATTGCTCTGGAGCACCCGATGGACTTCATTTCACTGCGGAAGGGTATCGACTCCTTGGCAAACGTTATGCGGAAGTCATGCTCTCCATTCTCAATGCCAAGTAAGAATGTTGCTTTTTGTTGATTTTTAGGACTAATGTAACATTGTGTAAAATTTATGATACACTATAATAATGTGTGTCGGAGGATTTGTCGTAAATTTGCACTGAATTGAAAGCTTCTTTGAAGACAAGGACTTTACCAATAAACTAACAACACAATCATAATGGCACAACAAACAGAAACTATGACTGCAAACGAAAGTAAGGGATTTTACAAACTTTCGTGGTTGCAACGTATCGGTTTTGGCTCAGGTGATTTGGCGCAAAACCTCATTTTTCAGGTAATCTGTACCTATCTGCTTTTCTTCTACACCGACATCTATGGACTCACACCGTCAGCTGTGGCCATCATGTTCTTGGTGGGAAATGTGGCTAACGTAATCTGGGACCCTATTGTAGGAGCTTTGATTGACAAGAGTAATCCGCGTTTTGGAAAATACCGCTCATATCTTCTTTATGTCGGTATTCCGCTTTCCGGATTTGCCATTCTCTGCTTCTGGAACGGATTCGCTCCATCACTGATTTATGCCTATGTCACTTATATTGCGATGCAGCTCCTTTATACGTTTATCAACGTGCCGTATGGAGCTTTGAACTCGTCGCTCACTCGAGATACAAACGAAATCACTATCCTTACATCGGTCCGTATGTTCATGGCTAACCTCGGTGGATTGGCGGTGAATTCGGGACTGCCACTCTTTATCGCACTTATTGCTGGAGCACCATCCGACAGTCTGCCAAAGGACTCTTCCGCATGGTTCACGACCATGACGGTTTATGCCATCGTGGGATTCTGTTTGCTCCTCTTCTGTTTCTCTCAGTGTAAGGAAAGAGTGGTGATGGATGCAAAAGCCACGGAGTCAGTGAAGGTCAGCGACCTATGGATGGAGTTTCTTCGTAACCGACCTTTACGTGTGCTTGCCTTCTTCTTCATTACTGCTTTTGCCATGATGTCGGTAGGTAACGCCGCTGGAGCTTATTTCATCAACAGCAACCTCCATGGTTCTGCCCAGGAACTCTCCATCTTCATGGCGCTGGGATCTCTCCCTGCTTTCCTCTTTATGCCGCTTGTGCCTTGGTTCAAGCGCATGGTGGGAAAGAAGAACATGTTCTATATTTTCCTTGGTGCGGCCATTGTCGGAATGGTTATGCTCTATTTCATTTCAAAGATGGAGAACCCAAGTATGACTATGGTTTATGTAGCGCAGTTCATCAAGAGCACCGGGGTGATCGTGGCTACGGGTTATATGTGGGCGCTGGTGCCTGAGGTGATTTCTTACGGAGAATATACCACAGGACGACGCATCTCGGGTATTGTCAATGCCTTGACCGGATTGTTCTTCAAGGCTGGTATGACGTTCGGAAGCATCGTTGGACCGGCCGTGTTGGCCTATGTGGGCTACAACAGCGAAATCATCGACCAGACTCCGATGGCTGAGGAAGGCATTCTCTGGCTTGTTTGCGTCATTCCTGCCGTTTTGCTGCTTTTAGCTATCTTCATCATTTCCAAGTATGAGCTGACTGACGAGAAAATCGACCAGATCAATAAGGAAATAGAGGCCCGGACCAAGTAATCATACCTTTCTTTTCTAACGTTTTAACCCTTTTCGTTATGAGACGTTCCTTAATCGCTCTTTTGAGCATGACTTTGTTGACGGCATGTTCTAACGTGAATTCCTTGAAAAATGCGTTTCAACCGCATGGAGTCCTCATTGGGGCTGCGCTGAATGTGGATGAAGTCAAAGGGAATGTGCCGGAAGCGACTGAACTCATCACTTCCCAATTCAACAGCATCGTGGCGGAAAACTGCATGAAGCAGGAGGTTACAGCCCCAGAAGAGGGAAAGTTCGATTTTGGGGATGCCGACCGGCTCGTTGAATTCGGACAGAAAAACGGGATGAAGGTCATCGGACATTGCCTCATCTGGCACAGTCAGATGGCACCTTGGTTCGACAAACCGTCTCAAGGACAGGATTCTCTTTCACGCGAAGTGTTCATCAATAGGGTGAGGGAGTATATGACTGCTGTGATGTCACGCTATAAAGGGAAAATTCATGGTTGGGATGTCGTTAATGAGGCTGTTCTCGACGATGGACAACTTCGGCATACACCTTATCGTGATATCATCGGACCTGATTACATCAAAGTCATTTTCAAAATGGCACATGAAATCGATCCGGATGTCGAGCTCTACATCAACGACTTCTCTATGAGTAAGCCGCAGAAAAGAAACAAGTATGTGGAAATTGTGAAGGACCTTAAAGCAAGTGGATGCAGAATCGATGGTATCGGTATGCAGAGCCATAATGGTATCGACTACCCTGACCTTCAGGAGTATGAGAAGTCTATTGAGGCTTTTGCGAAATGCGGCGTGAAGGTGATGATCACCGAACTTGACCTCAACGTGCTTCCAAAACCTGAAGACTTCGGTGGAGGAGCCGCCGTGAGCGACAACTATCAATACCAAGAATTGCTCGATCCTTTTAAAAATGGTCTGGACGAACAGACCCAAAAGGATTTTGACCGCAGGTACCTCGAATTCTTTCAAATCTATAAGAAGCATCTGAAGGATATATCCAGAATAAATCTTTGGGGTGTTTCAGACCGGACATCTTGGCTCAACGACTGGCCGGTGAAGGGGAGGACTGCTTATCCACTCCTTTTCGACAGAAATTACCAGCCAAAGCCGGTGCTCGAAAAAATTATTAAGCTTTTTGAGTGATTATTATCAATTATTTGTTAAATTTGCATGAAAACTAAATAACTATTATGGAAGGAAAAAAATATCTTGTGCCTGATGACTTTATGGCCGATCCGTCAACTCATGTGTTCAACGGAAAACTTTATATCTATCCATCCCACGATTGGGAATCAGGTGTGCCGGAGAATGATAACGGTGACCATTTCAATATGAAAGACTACCATGTCTTCTCCACTGATGATATCGAGGCAGTGGCAAGAGGTGAAAAGAAACTCGAAGACCATGGAGTGGTGCTCAAAGTGGAGGATATTCCTTGGGCAGGAAGACAACTTTGGGATTGCGATGTTCAGGAGAAAGACGGCAAATATTATATGTATTTCCCTCTGAAAGACCAAAATGACATTTTCCGTTTCGGTGTGGCTGTGGCTGACAAGCCTGAAGGACCGTTCATTCCCCAGCCGGCACCAATGAAAGGAAGCTATTCCATTGATGTGGCTGCCTTCAAGGATGATGATGGAAAATATTATTTCTATTTCGGTGGTATTTGGGGCGGACAGCTACAGAGATATAAGGACAACAAAGCGCTTGAAAACGCATATCTTCCACAAGGCGACGAAGTGGCCATTCCTCCACGCGTGGCGAGACTGGCTGACGATATGCTTGAATTTGATGAGGAACCTCGTCCCGTCTTGATTGTCGATAAAGAGGGAAATCCACTCAAAGCCAACAATCCATACCGATTCTTCGAGGCATCATGGATGCATAAGTATAATGGTAAGTACTATTTCTCTTATTCTACAGGCGACACACATTATCTTTGCTATGCCATCGGAGACAATCCATACGGTCCTTTCGTCTATCAAGGCGTGATTCTTACGCCTGTGGTTGGATGGACCACTCATCATTCTATCATTGAGTTCAAAGGTAAGTGGTATCTTTTCCATCATGATTCTGTGCCGTCGGGAGGAAAAACATGGCTCAGGTCGCTGAAAGTTTGTGAACTACACTACAATGAGGACGGTACTATTCTGCAGATTGAAGGTATGGATTGATTGCATCAGTTTCAAATAATGATTTTAGAATAACCCTTAAATTATATTTCTTTTAATATGTTGCTTTTAGGTTATGATATAGGCACATCGTCTGTTAAAGCTTCTCTCGTGGATGCTCAAAACGGAAACACGGTGGCAAGTGCGCAATATCCGGATGCGGAGGCGCCGATTATTTCAAAACAGGCTGGATGGGCTGAGCAGGAGCCGGAAATGTGGTGGGATGAACTCGTACAGGCTACCAAACGAGTGGCTGAGAAAGCGGGATGCTCTCTGCAGGAGGTGAAAGCTATCGGCATTTCTTATCAGATGCATGGATTGGTCTGTGTGGATAAGGACAATAAACCTCTGAGACCATCTATCATTTGGTGTGATGGTAGAGCGGTGCCGTATGGAAATCAGGCTTTTGAAACCATTGGAGGAGAAAAATGCCTCCAGCATTTGCTCAATTCACCAGGCAACTTCACTGCTGCAAAATTGGCTTGGGTTAAGGAAAACGAGCCTGAGACTTATGCGAAGATTGATAAAATCATGCTCCCTGGCGATTATATTGCCATGAAATTATCGGGAGGAGTGAAGCAAACCACCGTTTCGGGACTCTCTGAGGGGATGTTCTGGGATTTCAAGAATGAAGAGGTCAGCAAGGATGTCATGAACCATTTTGGCTTCTCTGAAGATATCATTGCCGATATCGTGCCTACGTTCTCTATTCAGTCAACTGTATGCAAAGAGGTTGCTCAGCAACTCGGACTGAAAGAGGGAACGCCTATTGCATACCGTGGTGGAGACCAGCCGAACAACGCGCTCTCACTCAACGTGATGAAACCGGGTGAGATTGCTGCTACAGGTGGTACCTCGGGAGTAGTTTATGGCGTGCTCGGTGAGGTGAATTACGACAAGCTGTCAAGGGTGAATACCTTTGCGCATGTGAACCACACCAAAGATTCCACCCGACTTGGCGTATTGCTGTGCATCAATGGAACGGGTATCCTCAACGCATGGATGAAACGCAATGTTGCACCGGAAGGCAGCAGCTATACTGATATGAACAAAATGGCTGATACCGTTCCTGTAGGAAGCGAAGGATTGGTTATCATACCGTTCGGAAACGGGGCTGAGAGAATTCTCCAGAACGAGGAAATCGGATGTTCTATCAATGGTCTCAATTTCAATATCCACAGCAAGGCTCATCTGCTCAGGGCCGCACAGGAAGGTATTGTGTTCTCTTTTGCATACGGCATGGATATCATGAGGCAGATGGGAATGGAAATCAAGACCATTAAGGCGGGACATGCCAATATGTTCCTCAACCCAATGTTCAGAACTACACTTGCTTCTGTCACTGGAGCCGATATCGAACTCTATGAGACTGATGGCTCGGTGGGAGCTGCTTATGGGGCTGGAATTGGTGCTGGCATTTATAAGGACAGCGACGATGCCTTCAAAACCCTGAAACATATTGCAACAGTCCATCCGGAAAAGGATTGTGAGCCTTACAAGCAGGCTTATCAGAAATGGGTCGAATGCCTTGAGAGCAAAATCAAATGATCATTTTGCTGGGTATTGATAAGAAATTGTTATTGCAAATTATTAAACATTTACTATAAACTTTTTAATTATCTAAAATTATGGCAAAAGAGTATTTTCCAGAGATTGGTAAAATCAAGTTCGAAGGCAAGGATTCAAAGAATCCGTTAGCTTTCCATTATTATGATGCAGAAAAAGTGATCATGGGCAAACCGATGAAAGAATGGCTTCGTTTTGCTATGGCATGGTGGCACACACTCTGTGCTGAAGGTGGCGACCAGTTCGGAGGTGGAACTAAGAAATTCCCTTGGAACGTGGGTGATGATCCTATCACTATCGCTAAGCAGAAGGCTGATGCTGGCTTCGAAATCATGGAGAAGCTGGGATTCCCGTATTTCTGCTTCCACGATGTGGATCTCGTAGCTGAAGGCAACTCTGTGGAGGAGTATGAGGCTAACCTCGCTGCCATCACTGACTACCTGAAAGAGAAAATGGAGGCTACAGGCATCAAGCTCCTTTGGTCAACTGCCAATGTGTTCGGTCACGCTCGTTATATGAATGGTGCTTCTACTAACCCTGACTTCGACGTGGTAGCGCGTGCTATCGTGCAGATCAAGAACGCTATCGATGCAGGTATCAAGCTCGGTGCTGAGAACTATGTGTTCTGGGGTGGACGTGAAGGCTACATGAGCCTCCTCAACACTGACCAGAAACGCGAGAAAGAGCACATGGCTACTATGCTCACCATGGCTCGCGATTATGCTCGTGCTAAGGGATTCAAGGGTACATTCCTCATTGAGCCGAAACCTATGGAACCATCTAAGCATCAGTATGATGTTGACACAGAGACTGTTGTCGGATTCCTGAAGGCTCACAACCTCGACAAGGACTTCAAGGTGAACATCGAGGTGAACCACGCTACGCTTGCTGGCCACACATTTGAGCATGAACTCGCTGTGGCTGTGGATAACGGTATGCTCGGTTCTATCGATGCCAACCGTGGTGACTATCAGAATGGTTGGGACACTGACCAGTTCCCTATCGACCAGTATGAGCTCGTTCAGGCTTGGTTGGAGATCATCCGTAATGGCGGACTTGGCACCGGTGGTACTAACTTCGATGCGAAGACTCGTCGTAACTCTACCGACCTTGAAGACATCATTATCGCTCATATCTCTGGTATGGATGCTATGGCTCGCGCGCTTGAGTCTGCTGCTAAGATTATCGAGGAGTCTCCACTCCCTGAAATGAAGAAACAGCGCTATGCTTCTTTCGACAGTGGCATCGGAAAGGATTTCGAAGATGGTAAGCTCACACTCGAGCAGGCCTATGAATATGGCAAGAAAGTTGGTGAGCCTAAGCAGACTTCTGGAAAACAGGAACTCTACGAGGCTATCGTGGCCATGTATGCATAATGCCAGAGTTAACCCTTTGGAATAGATGCGCATAAAGCGCAATTTAGCATTTCCCCGGATTCATTGTGAATCTGGGGATTTTTCTTCATAGAAGCCATGATTTCAATTTTCTCCCTTTTCTGAGGCTTTCATTGCATTTTTATCCGTTTTCTATTGTTTTATTGAAAAAATGTCATATCTTTGCACTATCAACAACAAACCATTTTAATCTTTTTACGTTATGGCAGATAACAATCAGAATTACGACCCTTTTGAGAATCAAGGACCGCAGCAGCAACCTCAACAACCTCAAGGTTACCAGCAGCCGCAGCAAGGCTATCAACAACAAGGTTATCAGCAGCAAGGTTATCAGCAACAGGGATATCAACAACAAGGGTATCAACAGCAGGGATATCAACAACAAGGATATCAGCAGCAACAAGGATATCAGCAACCTGGTTTTAACCCTCAACAAGGTTACCAGTCGGGAATGCAACCCCCTTATAAACCCAGCTCTAACCTTGTGTGGGGTATTCTAACGACGATCCTTTGCTGTCTGCCGTTTGGAATTGTTTCTATTGTTTATGCATCTAAAGTCGATTCCTTATGGTATGCTGGTAATTTTGATGCTGCGCAGGATTCTGCCAAGAAAGCAGGACAATGGGCTATGTGGGCTGCTATCATTGGTTTCCTTGTTATTGCGGCTTATTTTGTGTTCATCTTTTTTGTGGCGAAAGAAACCTACGACAATTACAAGTTGTTCTATTGATAAGTGAAGAAATATAAGAACATACTTTGGTTAATATTGATTCCTGTCGTCATTGTGGCGGCAGGAATATTTTATTATCATTTCAACCCCAATGATGAAAGCATTCCCATGCCTAAATGCATCTTTAGGCAACTTACTGGCTTTCAATGCCCGGGATGTGGAGCGCAAAGGGCGGTCTATGCGCTTCTGCATGGAAACATCATGGAGGCGGTGGCTTGCAACGTCTTCTTTGTTGTTGCCATTCCCTTTCTTTTGCTTACAGCATACGCAGTTTTCATGATGAAAAAAGGAAATCCATCATCCACCACGGTGAGGCTTTATAATTTTGTGACCAGCCGATATACGCTCCTGTCTTATGTGGCGGTTTACTGTATTTGGTGGGTTGTGAGAAATTGCATCGGATGTTGAGAATCAATCTTTATTTGAATCGTATACGCCATTCGTGAGGGTAGAGGTTGTTGCACCTGTTGCCAACGTTTTTCACAAAACCAAGTGGGATTCCATGATAGGTCAGTAAAAGAAAACCAAGGGGGCTGTCTGGAAAACCCAGGCTCTCGCAGCGCAGGTAGGATAGGGCGGTCGTTGTATCTACTTCTATGGATGGAAAACTGGATGGGTTCAGATGCGCACTCATCGACAGTCCATGGGCCGGTTTCACCGTATTGCCTTTCATTTCGCCAATATGTATGCCCTTGTGAATCACATTCAACTTTTTATCTGCCTTCTTGATGAGTGCTTGATGCGCCTTAGGGATGGCGTAGATGTTGTTGCGGTCATCGGAGTCAATTAAAAAGGTTTCTGGCGCAGTCAGCCAACTTAAGTAAGTGCTTGAATTTGATTTTTTTATCTCTCGTTCTTTATTCCTCTTCGTTTTTTTGTCTGCTTTTGTCTCTGATTTCTCTCCCGGCTTACGAAATCCGCAGACAAAGAAACCTTCTCCTTTTGCTTTATGGGGAAAGAAGTGGTAAACAGGTTGAGAATCACCACGATAATTTTTCGAATCCACATGCCATTCTGAAATCAAATCTACGGAGAGCGGGATTCCCCCAAGTTCTTCGGCTATGTATTTGGCATTCGATTCGTCTTCTTGTGTGTTATAGGTGCAGGTGCTGTATAGCAACAGACCGCCGGGAACAAGGCTGTCCCAAATGCAGCTCACGATCTCACGTTGTAGGGAATGGCAGTTGGCGACATTGGCCTCGCTCCATTCTTGGATAGAATCAGGGTCTTTGCGAAACATGCCTTCACCAGAGCAAGGTACATCGCACAGGATGAGGTCGAAGGTCAAGCCAGAGGCTGCATAATCTATAGAACTGTTGTTGGTCACAACAACATTGTCGCAACCCCATTTCATGATGTTCTCTTTCAGAATCTGACTGCGTTGGCGGTTGATTTCGTTTGAAAATAGCAGGGAGCCTAGGGGGAGGAGCGTCTGCAGTAGCGTGGATTTGCCACCAGGAGCTGCGCAGAGGTCTAATGCGGTCAGGGCATGAGAGGGAGCGTGCTGAACTATGAATTGCTCAATAAACATCGAACTGGCTTCCTGAACGTAGTAGCAACCGGCGTGAAACAACGGATCCGTGGTGAATGAAGGGCGGGTAGGGAGGTATTCACCAGTCCGGCACCACCCAACCTCTCCATCTGTGGGTGTGGAACCATTGAAATCCGATAAGGGTTTCAGGGGATTCCTGCGGATGGATATGGGAGGTGTGGACGACAGTGCCGACTCAAACTCATTATATTCTTTTTGAAGCATATCCATCATTTGCTTCTTGAATGCTTGTGGAAGTTGCATCGCGGATTGATATTTGTTGAGGAATTTACTGATTTTAATTACAAATTTAATGTTTTTTTCGCGAAACAATGATTAATTGGAAAAAAAACAGTATTTTTGTAAAAAATCAAAGATATGGAAAAATATACACTTGATGCGCTCGACAAGAAAATCTTGAGGATGATTGCCGACAATGCAAGAATCCCTTTCCTCGAAGTGGCAAGAGAATGTAATGTCTCTGGAGCGGCCATCCATCAGAGAATTCAGAAACTGACAAGGATTGGAGTGATTAAAGGCACACAGTTTATTTTTGACCCTGAAAAGATGGGGTATGAGACATGTGCCTATATCGGACTTTTCTTGAAAGACCCAAGCTCATTTGATGACGTGGTATCTAAATTAGAGAAAATACCACAGGTGGTGGAATGTCATTACACTACCGGAGGATATGACCTGTTCATCAAAATTTATGCAAAGAACAACCACGATTTGCTGACCATCATCCACGACAAACTCCAACCTCTTGGATTGGCAAGGTCTGAAACGATAATTTCTTTCAAAGAAGCTGTCAAGCGTCCGGCACAAGTGCCAGAGTAATGTCATAACTCTATCTTTATCACGCTGCCATATGGAGGTATGGACTCGAAGGACTTTTCAAGGCTTATACTTCCGTCAAGACTGCGGGCGATGGCCAGCACACCACCATGGCAAAACACACAAACACGACGATAAGGTTGTTGAAGCAAACTTTCAACAAACGAACGCACACGAGCGGTCTGGTCTTCAAGACTTTCACCATGGGGACAGCGGTAACTGATGTAATGCGAACACCAATCACGGAATTCTGGTGATTCTTTATATAAATCATCGTAGCGGCACATCTCCCAGTCACCAAAGTTCAGTTCTATCAGACGGGAGTCTGTGATTGGATTGGAATAGCCACAAAAGGCCGCCAGTTTCATGGCACGGGAGAGGGGGCTGCTGTAAACGGCGTCAAAATCAATGCCGTCAAGATGGGATTTCGTCTCGGATGCCTCTTCGTTGAATGAGGAACTTAAGGGAACGTCGGTATGGCCGTAGCAAGTGCCTGGGGCTACTGCCACACTCGTATGGCGGACAAAATATACTTCCATATTGAAAAATAAGATATGTTCTTAAGATGATAGTGAGGAAAGATGTTTGTGAGAATATCTGTCCTGCTTTTTATCTGTGAAATTGATAGAATGTTTTATTGAAGACAAATGTAGGGACATTTATTCAATTGACAAAATTTTGACTGTCTGTTTTGTTTTTTTACTCAATGATTCTTTACACAACACATCTTTTAAAACACGATTTTGACCAATATCGGCAAAAATCTGCTTTTTAATGATGGACTTCTTCATTTATTTGCGTATCTTTGCAAAGCGAATTCGTTTGGAGGATGGAATCATCCCCCTTTTTTATCTTTAATCAGCTCTTTATGGAATGGTTCGGCCAACTCTTCAGCAACGGTGAATCTGTTGCGCATATTGTCTTACTTTACTCCCTAGTCATTACGATTGGGGTGCTCCTGGGAAAAATCAAAATCGGGGGCATTTCGTTAGGGGTGACTTTCGTGCTTTTTGTGGGAATCTTTGTCGGACATCTGCTCCATCAAGGTCAAATTCATTATGGATTTACAGCTGAACCTCTCTCTGTACTCAATTTTATTCAGGACTTTGGGCTTATTCTGTTTGTCTATTCTATTGGCCTTCAGGTGGGACCTTCTTTTTTCACATCCTTAAAAGGTAACGGAATCAAACTCAATATGGCGGCGCTTGCCATCATATTACTTAATGTGGTGGTCATGATTGCTCTTTATTACTCTTGCACAGATACATCCGATCCGAATTCTTTCCCGATGATGGTGGGAGTGCTTTGTGGAGCGGTGACGAACACACCTGGTCTTGGTGCTGCCAATGCCGCCCTGGAGCAAATCAATGCGGCTCAGCCTTTTGCAGGTGGAATTCCTGTTATTGCCAATGGTTATGCTTGCGCTTATCCACTTGGTGTGGTCGGAATTATCGGAGCTATCATTCTCATCAAAGTTTTCTTTAAAATCAGTCTGAAAAAGGAAGAGGAGGATTACTACAATAAGGATGGAAACAACATGGCGGTCAAACCGCATCTTATGCATCTCAAGGTGGTCAACCCTTCCATGGAGGGGAAAACAATCCTACAGGTGAGAGATTATCTCGGAAGGGATTTTGTCTGCTCAAGATTGCTCCATAAAGGACACGTTATCCTGCCTAATAAAGAGACGTTGTTGCATATCGACGATATGCTCTATGTCGTCTGTGCAGAGGAAGATGCAGAGGCCATCATCGCATTCATCGGTGATCAAGTGCATGTGGAATGGGATACACAAGACGTGCCGATGGCATCTAAGAAAGTTCTTGTCACCAAGAACAGCGTCAATGGAAAGACTTTGGCTTCACTACATCCATCCAGCATGTATGGAGTCAATGTAACCAGAATTTATCGTTCGGGTATGGAACTTTTCGCATCACCGCATGTGACGTTGCAGGTGGGCGACAGACTCACTGTGGTGGGACCGGAGGATGCTGTGGACAGATTCTCGCATAAACTGGGTAACCAGGCCAACCGACTTGACAAGCCGAATCTCGTTACTATATTCTTCGGTATTCTCTGTGGTATCATTTTTGGTAGCATACCATTCGACCTCGGACTTTCCATGCCAGTTAAACTCGGTTTGGCGGGAGGACCTCTCATCATTGCCATTCTTGTCGGGCGTTTCGGATTTAAACTGAAACTTGTGGCCTACACCACAAACTCGGCATCACTCATGATTAGGGATATAGGACTGGTTCTTTTCCTTGCAAGTGTGGGTATTAAGGCAGGAGGTAACTTCCTGGAAACGGTGATGAACGGAGGTTTGTCTTTCGTGCTTTATGGATTCATCATCACCATTGTGCCTATTCTTATCGTCGGTATCATCATGAGAGCGAAATACAAGCAAAATTATTTCTATATCATGGGACTTATTGCGGGTGCCACTACCGATCCGCCAGCTCTTGCTTATTCCACGGCGACTGCTAACAATGATGTGCCGTCGATTGCATATTCCACGGTTTATCCGCTTTCCATGTTCCTCCGTATCGTTTCGGCACAGATGCTGATTCTCGTTTTCTGTACTTAAGGTGAGACTATTACGTGCTTGTAAAATAATCACCAAACAGATTTTTTAGAACATACCTAAACTTTCTGACGTTTTTATGACCGACATTATCAATAACTTCATACAGTCAACGGAACTGAATCTGTTGACTGCTTTTTTGTTGGGCTTAATCGTGGCTGTCAACCCATGCCAGGTGGCTATTTGCCTCTCTGCAATGGCGGTGATGCTGGAGAGAGAGGATGGTAAGCATCTCATGAGGAAAACCTTGGTCTTCGTGTCAGGAAGGGCTATCCTTTATTTCGGACTTGGCATTATTCTCCTTTTGCTGTATAAAGGGGCAGGATTAGCTTTCGACAAGGTCTATTCTGACACGCTTTCCCAGTGGGTCGAAATGCTGATGCCATACCTCACCATCGTTCTTGCCTTGTTTTTTATTTTCAGAGCATTACACCATCATCACCACAGTGGCTCTTGCCATAATTCGGGAAATATTATCAGAAAAAACAAGAATATTGGAATCTTCCTCATGGGAGTGTTGCTTGCACTCATCTTTTGCCCGGAGAGTGCTGTGCTTTATTTCGGAGTGATGATGCCGATGGCCGTGGCATCGAATTGGAGCATTCTGCTAATTGCAGTGTTTGCCATCAGTGCGGTGATTCCTATTGTCGCTTTTGCATCTATATGCACTTTCTCTATCAAAAAGACCCATCAATGGGAAAGAAAATTGGAGAGAATTCAGTTCTTGATCAACTTGGTTTCGGGCATTCTTCTCTTGATTATGGGTGTCTTACTCTTTTTTATCTGATTGGAAAGGCAAACAGAGGTTTCTTGCCATGTCACTGTTTAAAAAAAACGTCAACTGTTGAAAATTTTATTCCGATTTATGCAATTATTGTAAAAAATAATACATAAATTTGCAGTATGAAAGTATTAGCAAAAAATCTCGAGATTCTACTTCTCAACAACAATCTGGTTATGGTGCCGGGATTGGGAGGCTTCCTTGTGGATAACAAGCAGGCAGAGTTCGACAGCGATGAGAACAACCTTATGCTGCCTCCGGGGCGTTTCATTGTCTTTAACAAGGAGCTTAAGGCCAATGACGGACTCATTGTGCATGCGTATATGCAGAACTATGATGCAACCTATCCGCAGGCTTTGAAGCAACTCGAAATCGATGTGCAGGAAATCAACGACCTGCTTGATGAGAATGGGTGGGTGGTGCTCGAGAATATAGGCACACTCAGGAAAAATCTTGAGGGACATATCTCTTTCGAACAGCAGCATACTTCTGTGATAACTCCGTCTCTTTTCGCTTTGCCAGCCATTAGGCTCAAATCAGTGGCAGAACTCGAGAAAGAAAGGGATATCATTTCAAATATCGAGCAGACAGCTGCTCTTCCTGTAGCTAAGCATCCTGATGCTGACGAAAGAACAACTGTGAGGAGAAGATGGAGAGATGTGGCTATCTCTTCTGCGGCTGCTGTGGCTATGTTCTTCTTGTTTGCATTCCCTTATTTGAACAAGGATGGACAAACTGAAAAAACTATTGCAGGAGCTGGTGTGCATGACTCTAGCTGGATGGACCATGCAGAAGAACAGGTTAAAAGTGGTGAAGAGATTAATGCGCGAGCCGCATATCATGAAGTGGAAAAGAAGGATGACGGAAAAACAATTGTTCAACCTCAGATTATTCTTCTACAAACAGCTCCACAGGCTTACAACAACACACTTGTGATTTCACAGCAGGATATTGATAAAGCTAACAATCTCAACACTGCTGATGGAAGATATTCTATCGTGGTGGCTGCGGCCGCCAACGAACAATGTGGACAGTACCTTATCAGCCAGCTTGAAGAACAAAACCTGCCGGGAGCTTTCATGAAAGAAGTCAAAAAAGTCAATTACGTGCTCTATTCAAGGTTCAATTCGTATAATGACGCTCAGAAAACATTGACGGCGCTGAAGAAGGTGAACAAAAAATTCCAAAATGCCTGGGTGCTCGACATTCAATAATTGAAACAGATTACGGATGAAAAGAGTTAAATGCCCAAAATGCGACACATTCATCGTTTTCGATGAAACGAAATACAAGCAGGGACAGGCACTCGTTTTTAAATGCAAAGAGTGTAAGAAGGAATTTGGGATTAGAATTGGTTTGTCTAAACTCAATGCCATACATGAGGAGAAAAGCCTTGATGAGCATCAGTTTGACAAAGAATATGGATCTGTTACCATCGTTGAGAATAAATTCGCATTCAAGCAGGTCATTCCTCTACAATTAGGGGATAATGTCTTTGGAAGATACTTGAAAGGAACTGACATCAACAAACCTATCATCACTTCTGACCCAAGTGTTGACACACTGCATTGTATTATCAATGTAAAAATCGGAAAAAATGGCAAGCCGGTTTATACACTCAGGGATGCTCCAAGCAACACAGGGACTTTTGTGATGAATGCCATTCTCGCCAACAATGAGAGGAGGGTGATTGAAGATGGAGCCATTATCAACATTGGAGCTACGACGATGATTTTGCACACTATGAGTGAGGAGCAGTGATTTGAATTTCATCACCATAAAAAATTATAGAAAATTGAGATTATTATATGATGCTTTTACAACAGGATATCGGGTTCGACAAAAACTTTGATGTCGGAGATGCATTTTTTTATTCTTGCAACGACAATTTTATTTTATTCGACACGCTGGATGCCGATAATCCCAAAATGCCGGATAAATCTCTTTTTTACAACTCTTCTTTCTATCACACTTTCTTTGTTGTCAGCGGAACTATCAAGGCACTGATTGATGGGGTGGAAATTGTGGTCAAGGAGAAAGAGTATCTTGTTATCATGCCATGCACTAGGGTTCAATTCATCTCAACTCAAGCTGTTTTCTTTGCTTTTATCATGAGAGCACATATTGTGCTCAAGTTGTACAATGAGTTCAACATTCCTTTTGAAAAAAGAAGAGAGCTGTTTTCTATATATCACTACACGTTTGATGATGTACTGATGAATGAATGTCTCTCTATCTATCGACAAATGAAAAATGAGGCGAAGAGGCGGGATTATATGTTGAAAGAATTAGCTTTCAGGGAGTATGCTAGTATTTTCCTTCTCAATATCATCTCAAAATTGGAGGAGTTTAATGAAATTCATTATTATCCAATGAATAAGAGGAGAAGCGCATTCATTAAATTCCAGGAATTGCTCCATTTTAATTACATGGAGAATAGGAATGTGCTCTTTTATGCAGAACAACTGGGGATCACACCTAAATATTTATCATATATCACTACCTATTACACGGGTTTTCCTGCTTCCGTCGTTATCGATAACTATGTGGTTTTCAGAATCAAGGTTATGCTCTACGAAGGAGAATTGAATATCAAGAAAATCAGTGAGATGTTCAACTTTCAGTCGCAATCGTTTTTTGGAAGATATTTCAAGAGAATTACTGGAATGTCACCGAGAGAGTTTGTTGTTAAGTTTAACAAAAGGCTTTACCGCGTTGAAGAACAGGAGGATAATAATGGAAAATAACATCAAGAACCCTTATAAGTTCGTCAAAGAAATATCAGATTTCATTGCTCTTTACGACAATTATATTTCTGATCAGGGGGAGTCGGGGGTGCTGCCTGTCAACAGTTATCTCAAGATTCCTTCTCTGAGGTTTGTTTTTGTGGTCAATGGCAATGCTGAAGTGGAAATCAATGGAAATACTCATGTTTTTACAAAAGGATTCTCTATTGCATTGATTAAGAATTCAGCGGTCTTTTTCAAGAAATTCTCTGAGGACTACAGGTTTTTCGTGATTGAAGTATCTGACCAACTACTTATTGAGGCTAAGAGAAAATTAGGATTGAGTCTTGACATTCTTCAACTCGAAAATAAAGGATATGATTTTGCACGTATTGATCGAAATCAGTTGGAATATGTGGAAGGAGTTTATAGGAATATGATTGCTTGGATGAATAACCATAATCATATTTTTCAAAAAGAAATCCTTAAAAGTTATGCTAATATTTTGATTATTAGCAATATGACAACAATATCTGAGCAGACAATCAAAATCAAGTCTAATAAAAATGCCGTCTCAAGACAGAATGTGGTGTTCGAACATTTTATCAATATGCTCGACCAAATGTCTGACGAGCATAGGGACGTGAAATTCTATGCAGATAAACTCAACGTCACACCTAAATACCTTTCTGCTATTACGAATCAATACACAGGAAAAAGCGCGATTGCGTGCATTGAGGAAAATGTCATAAAGAAAATTAAAAATCTGATGTTGGAGCAGAAGTATTCTATTCACGAGCTTTGTGAGATCATGAATTTCAGCTCTCAGTCTTTCTTTGGAAGGTATTTCAAGAGGAATGTCGGAATGTCTCCAAGAGAATATATTAACCAACACATGAAAAAAGGAATGATGATGGCGTAAGCAATGAATGGAAGGATTATTGGAGGCAAGTTAAAACAGGATTTTTAGAACATATTTTTAACTAAATTGTGGTTTTTTTGTTCATTTTGGTATAATATCTCCTTTTTCAGGAAGATTATTGCTAACTTTGCAATCGTTTTCTGAATTAATCTTTTTGTTTTGATGAATAAAGTTAATCCAACTAGATGGGTGCCTTCTCTCTATTTCATGGAGGCACTACCTTATGTGGCTGTAAATGTCATTTCGGTCATTATGTATAAGGAGATGGGACTCTCCAACACAGAACTGGCGCTTTATACGTCATGGATGTACCTTCCTTGGGTGATTAAGCCGCTTTGGAGCCCTGTGGTCGATTCTATCGCAACCGAGAGGAAATGGATCATCATCACTCAGTTGCTTTGTGGGGCTGGACTTGCAGGAGTTGCCTTCACACTTCCTACATCATATTGGCTTCAGGCTTCCATTGCTTTCTTATGGCTTGTGGCATTCAGCAGTGCTACACACGACATTGCGGCTGACGGATTCTATATTGTTGCACTTGACAGCAATAAACAAGCGCTGTTTGTTGGTATCAGGTCCACATTCTATCGCATTGGCATGATCTTTGGACAAGGATTGCTCGTTATGATGGCTGGGTGGATTCAAAATGGAGCTAGATTCGGTAATGCTGATGATGCTTTTGCACTCTTCAGCAATACATCTGTTGATTTTGCGTGGGCGGTCACATTTATGACCATGGCAGTTATTGCTTTGATTCTTATGGCATACCATAAATTTGCATTGCCAAAGGCTGAAAAGGATGTGGAATTTGAGAACAGACAAAAGCTTCCGTTGAACAAAGTATTGAAAAACACTGCTTTTGACTTTTGGAAAACGGTCAAAATATTCTTCTCGAAAAAACAGATATGGGCCGCTCTTCTTTTTATGTTGCTGTTCAGGTTCCCGGAAGCTCAGCTCGTCAAAATCGCATCACCTTTCATGCTTGATGAGGTGGGTAATGGGGGAATGGGGCTCACAACAGAATTTGTCGGATTTATTTATGGTACTGTTGGAGTAATCGGACTACTCATCGGTGGTATCCTTGGTGGTGTGCTTGTCGCAAGACATGGACTTAAAAGATGGCTTTGGCCTATGGTCATGGCGATTAGTATTCCTGATGCGGTTTATCTGTATATGAGCCTCACACAGACTGACAGCGCCTTTCTCATTGCATCTTGTGTGTTTGTCGAACAGCTTGGATATGGATTCGGATTCACTGCATACATGATGTTTCTCATTTATTTTGCAAGAGGAGAAAGCTCAACTTCTGTCTATGCACTTTGCACTGCGTTCATGGCGCTTGGAATGATGCTGCCGGGAATGATGGCGGGATGGCTTTCAGATGTTTTGGGATATCAGAATTTCTTTATCTGGATTCTTGTGGCTTGTTCAGTCACTTTCATTGTTACCGCTTTCTTGCATATTGACCCTGAATTTGGAAAAAAAGTGGAAAAGAAGGATTGATAACGGCTTTTCCCTTTGCTAAAAAGCGCTTTTGATTTGATTTGTGACATTTAGATTACATAGTCAATGAAAAAATGTTAATAATGGATACCTTTTCTCCGTTTTAATTAAAATAATTGCTATCTTTGCAGTCTAAAACGTGACAACAGTAAACTATTAATGATAAAACAAACTATGAAAATGAAGAAATTTTTGTCTTTAGCAGCTGTGGCTATGCTCTCTGCGTCTGCTTACGCTCAATATGAGGGCACTTCCTTCGATGACCGTATTGGACATGGACAGGACAGTATTGAGGTTCGTCAGAACGTCAGCATGTTTCTTGAAAATTATAAACAGAGAAACTGGAAGGATGCCTATGAAAACTGGAAGTTTATCATGGAGAAAGCCCCTATTGCCAGACTCGATACTTATACACGTGGTGTCACCATGTTTGAGCAGATGATCGCACAGTCTCAGGATAAGGCTCAGCAGAAGGCTTATCTTACTGAGCTCCTCGGACTCTACGACACTCGTCTGCAAAACGCAGATGCACTAAATTCTTGGTCTGAAATCAAGACTACGAGAGGACCTGTGCTCTGCCGCAAAGCATACGACTATGCGCATTTCGCACCGAGTATATTTGAGGACTACACACTCGACAAGGCCTATGACGGATTCACTGAGGGTATCAACCTTGTCAACCAAGACCCGTCTATCGAAATTGAGGGTTTTGTGCTCAGTGAGTATTTCCAGACTTCTTTCAAGAAATTCCAGGCTGCTCCGGATGCGTTCAGAGAGCAATTCCTTAACGATTATCTCCTCTGCAAGGAAGTATGTGAGAAAATGCTGGCTAAGGCCAACGAGACTGAGAATAAAGAAGAGGCAGCTAAAATCGTAAGACAATACGACCCTGTGTATGATTATGTCAACAAGGCATTTGCTTCTTCAAATGCTGCAAGCAAAGACCAAATCAGAGCTATCTATGAGAATAAGGTGGATGAGAAAAAGGATGATATCAACTATCTGAAGTCTGCCATTCTCGTTCTTCAAGACAACTACTGCGATGATGAGGATTTCTATTTCAAAGCAGCAAACTATGCATACAACATCAAGCCGGAGTACTATTCTGCAATTGGTATGGGTGACCAGCAACTCAAAGATGGAAAAATCGATGAGGCTCTCAACTACTATAACAAGGCCGTGGAACTCTGTACTGACGAACTTCAGAAAGCGCAGATCTCCTATGAAATTGCCAACTTGCTCGGACGTAAGGGACAAATCTCTAAAGCTGAGCCGTTCCTGACTCAGACTGAACAGCTTGCTCCATCGTTTAAAGGTAAATGCGACCTTTATCGTGCAAGAAGGGATGCCTCTGAGAAGAAGTTCGATTCTGCTATCGAATTTGCAAATAAGGCTGCTGAAGAAGATCCAAGTATCTCTGGTACTGCAACCCGTCTGGCTGAGCAGGTGGCCGACTGGAAAGTGTCTTGGGCTAAATATGAAGAGCAGCAGAAGGCTGAGCAGGAGCGTTTGGCGCAGATCCGTGCTGAGCAGGAAAGACTTAGGGCTGCACGTGAGGCTCAGTTGAGGGCTGAACAGCAGCAGGCTGCAGCGGCAAGAGCTAAGGAAAATGCACAGGCAAGAGCTGCTCGTGAGGCCGCTAATGCTAAAGCTAAGGCTGAGTACGACAGAAAAATGGCTGAGTACAACAAGCGTAAGGCTGAATACGATGCTCAGGTGGCTCGTCAGAAGAAACTGGATGACTTCTGGAAAGGTAAATAATTCAAATATTATATGAATTTAAAAACGGACGGATTGATTTCCGTCCGTTTTTTTTCTTGACGAGTATTACTTTTTTCCTCTTTTTTTTGTAATTTTGCATGTTATACGATGTATCCTGCTTATGGAAGTAAAAGATAATTATAAAGTTTCAGATAAACTTACTTTTGTTATTGCGAATGATTTCAGGCTCCTTCAGGTAATGAGCCGATTCGGTATTTCGCTTGGATTTGGTGATAAAACCATTGCAGAAGTGTGTGAACAAAGAGGAATAGATCCTTTTACTTTCGTCTCTGTTCTTAATTTTGTGAAGAATGGGGGAATTGACAATGTAATCAACCCAGAAAAGCTCAGTCTTGTCTCACTTCTCGACTACCTTAAGCAAACTCATAGGTATTTCCTTGAGTATCAGTTTCCAAACATGAGAAGAGACATGCTCAATGCCATAGATTGCTCTATCAAGAATGAAGTGGCGTTCCTTGTCTTGAAGTTTTTTGATGAATATGTGGAGGAAGTGAGAAAACACATGAAATTCGAGGAAGAGGTCACATTCAAATATGTGGAGAAGTTGCTTGATGGAAATGGAGAGGTTATTGAAGGAAAAGAACATGATAACACATTGCTCGCATATCATCATGAGGAGATTGAGGATAAACTTATGGACCTGAAGAAGATGTTCATTCTCTATTATCCTCAAAAAGAAGTTGACCTTGATATCAATGAAGTGATTTACAAAATTTACAGAGTGCAGGAAGATTTGCTGATGCATTGCTTGGTTGAGGACTTTGTTTTCAAACCAACCGTTATTTATCAGGAAAATTTGGTGAGAAGACTGAAAAAAGCTAAAACTAAATCAGAAGGAGATCCAACTAAGGAATATGATGGAGAACTGTCTGAAAGAGAAAAAAATATCGTTGTCTGTGTGGCAAAAGGAATGTCAAACAAAGAAATTGCTGATTCTCTTTGCATCTCCATCAACACTGTCACAACTCATCGTAGAAATATTGCCCGTAAATTGTCTATTCATACTCCGGCTGGTATCACCATTTATGCCATTGTCAATAAATTAGTGAAACTGGAGGAGGTTAGTCTTTGATTTTTTAGAAACAATTAATATTACAACTGATATGGTTAAAAAGGAATGGTTGGATAAAGGCTTTGTAACAGAACCTGTTGACAAGAGCATCAATCTCAGTAAGGCTATTAGGCAACTCTGTGAGGATAAAAACGCTGTCGTGTTGGCGCATTACTATACACATCCTGAAATTCAGGATGTGGCTGACTTTATTGGAGATTCACTCGCATTGGCTCAGTGGGCTGCTAAGACTGAAGCAGACATCATTGTCATGTGTGGAGTGCATTTCATGGGAGAAACCAACAAAATACTCTGTCCTGACAAAAAAGTACTGGTTTGTGACCTTAATGCAGGATGCTCACTTGCTGATTCTTGTAAAGCTGCTGATTTAAAGGAATTTAAAAAGAAATATCCGGGGTATAAAGTTGTCTCTTATGTCAACACCACGGCAGAAGTCAAGGCTTTGTCCGACGTTGTCGTCACTAGCTCAAATGCAAAAATCGTGGTGGATAGCTATCCTGAAGATGAAAAATTGATTTTTGGACCCGACAAGAATTTAGGTAACTACATCAATTCTATCACAGGAAGGGATATGATTCTATGGGATGGTGGTTGTCATGTCCACGGAAAATTCTCACTCGAAGGAATCATGAAACTTAAGGAAGAACATCCTGATGCAAAATTGCTTGTGCACCCGGAGTGCCCTAAACCAATACAGATTATTGCAGATGTTGTCGGTTCTACAGCTGGATTGCTTAAATTTGCTATCAACGATAAGGCAGACAAGTTCATCGTGGCGACTGAGAGTGGAATCCTTCATCAAATGACAAAGGAATGTCCTAACAAGACTTTTATTCCTGCTCCGCCTGAGACAAGCGAACAAATTGGTTGCTCATGTAATGAATGTGAGTACATGAAGCTCAACACACTTGAGAAACTCTATAACACGCTCAAATATGAGTGGCCTGAAATCAAGGTGAATAAGGCTGTTGCCGAAAAAGCCGTGAAACCTATCGACAAAATGTTGGAAATCAGTAAAAAACTGAAATAACAACTTCATTTGGATTTTCTGAACTGATTCCTGTTTTTTTACCTCTTGATTTAATTATTATGACGAAAATTGCCGCTTTGGTGAGTGGGGGCGTTGACAGTGCCGTTGCTGTTCATTCTTTGGTGCAGCAAGGATATTCTCCTGATCTCTTTTATATTAAAATCGGACCGGAAGAAGACAAGGAATGGAACTGCACTTCTGAAGAGGATATAGAAATCTGCACGTGGCTTGCCAATAAGTATAAATTGAAATTGGAAGTTGTGGATCTTCACCATCAGTATTGGGATATGGTGGTCAAATATACTATGGAGAAAGCCAAGATGGGACTTACCCCTAATCCCGATGTGATGTGCAATAAACTAATCAAATTTGGATGTTTTGAAGAATTTGTAGGCAAGGATTATGATAAAATCGCAACGGGCCATTATGCAACTACAGAGGTGATCAATGGAAAGACTTGGCTGGCTACAAGCCCAGATCCCGTAAAGGACCAGACGGATTTTCTGTGTCAAATCAATTTCAAGCAAGTGTCTAAGCTTATGTTTCCTATCGGACATCTGTGGAAACATCAAGTGAGGGAAATTGCAGAGAAAAACAACCTGCTCAATGCCAACAGAAAGGACAGTCAGGGAATTTGCTTCCTTGGACAGGTGGATTTCAGGGATTATATTGGGAAATACTTGGGAGAAAATCCTGGAGATGTCAGGGAACTGGAAACTGGACGGAAAATTGGAACACACAAAGGTTTGTGGTTCTATACGATTGGACAGAGAAAAGGACTTGGGTTTGGAGGTGGGCCATGGTTCGTGGTGAAAAAAAATATGAAAAGAAATATTCTTTTTGTCTCGAATGGCTATAATCCGGAAAAAGTATATAAGAAAAAACTGAAAATGACGGACTTCCATTTCATTACGGAGAATCCTTGGGCTGGGGATGAAACAAACGCACAACATCTGGTGACATTTAAAATCAGACATACACCCGAGTTCTTTATGGGACATCTTTTTATGGATGAGAATAATGAATGGACACTCATCTCGCAACAGCCGATTCATGGAGTGGCACCAGGTCAGTTCTGTGTGGTTTATGATGAAAACCACCATCTTTGTTTTGGTAGCGGAGAAATTATTTAGTTTCTTTAGAGGTGATCCTCAAAGATTATCCTTTATCTGATAAGAGAACTTTTTTATTGAACAAACCTTATGTGTAAAAATCTTATTTGTTTGTGTTTGGCGCTCATTGTTGTGCAGGTGAAGGCACAAAATGAGAACATCATTACTGATGGTGTGGATTCTTTGATTGTGGATTCAATCAACAGAAATGGAGGTGGAGTGCAATTCCATGAAATCAGTGATGATTATCTGAGGGATATGGAGAACTTGATGGATCAATATGAGAAGAAACAAAAAATACAGAAGGCTGTAAGTGAGCAGGAAGAGAGGATGCTCAGGCAGGAAATGAAATTCGATTATTTTTCCACTCTTCCTCTCATACGTGGAATCGTGATGACTGCCACTACAGATAAGTTCAACAGCAGAGACGTGATTTTTGAATATCATGAAGCTAAAAAATGGCATTATCTGCCAACTGTAACCCCACTTGCTGCCGCTTGGGCTATGAAAGCATTCGGAATGGAAGCCAGAAGTAAAACCAATCGGATGGCGGTGGCGAATTCCATCGGACTTGGGCTCACGTGCGGATTTACTGAATTAATCAAAAATTCTGCAAATGAACTCCGACCTAACGGACATGATGAGAAAAGTATGCCTTCGGGACATACTGCATTAGCTTTCTTTTCGGCAGCTGTGCTCGACCGGGAATTCGGACATTACAGTCCTTGGATTTCTGTAGGAGGATATTCCATCGCTCTTGCCACACAATTTCATCGTATCCATTTCAATCACCATTACCTCAACGACGTGGTAACTGGAGCGGGAATCGGTATCGTATCTGCTAATTTAGGTTATTTTATTGCTGATAAGATTTATGGGAGGAAAGGAATCAATCAACCGAAGGTCACATTGGCTGATGCGAATGCATATTTGAAATTCGTAAATAAACCAATTACATTTGCACTCGTATCTTCAACCGAGACTGGGTATAATAAAATAGATGAGAAATGCTATACCGTTGAAGACGGACTTTTTGAAGGACAATTGAGAACTACGGCTGGTTTGTCAACAGCATTGGAAGCCGATTGGTTCTTCAATGAGAATTTGGCTGCAGTTTTTTCCGCAAGAATGGCACAATTCAAAGTACAACCCCTTCCTGATGATGCTCCTAAATATAGTTACTATGGATCCAATATTTATCAATACCACTTCAATGCAGGAATTAAATATAGCTTGATGTCTTCGCCTTCAAGCCGAATGGCGTTGAAAGCTTATGCTGGACAAAGATTAACTCCTGAGACGAATTTTCTCAATGATAAGGGAGCTCAAGCTATCCATTTGAACAAATCATCTGATTTTGAATTTGGTGCAGGAATTTCTTTTGACTTCTTGTCGTCTTCAAAATATATTTCGGGATTTGCTGTTGACTATACTCACGCTTGTACAGATTTTATGACAAACCGTTGGCTTATTTCTTCTTTCTGGAAAATCATGCTCTAATGACAAATGCCAAACCATTATAGGTCCATGCACTTGATACTATTACACTGAATATATTAAACGCCCCACAAAGGTTTCTGCTTTGTGGGGCGTTTAATTTATTGTAAGGTATGTCCGGGGTGCTTACATACTGAACTTATACCTTGTGTCCTTAACCTTGTTTTTCTTCATGAGGCTCATCTCAAGAGTGCGCATGGCCATGCCTAAGTTCTGGCTTGCCATCTGATCCTGTTCTTTCTTGGCATCAAAGGTTTCTGGAGTCTCTGGCTTCGTGTCATTCAACACTTTCAGAACATAAACACCCTTGGAACCTTTGAAAGCTTTAGAAACATTACCCTTGGCTGTTTTTGATGCGATGGCGCTTACCATTGGCTCGCTTGTCTGGGTGGCTGGAACCATGGCTGGAATGGCCAATGAAATGTGGGTCAGTGTGTCGGTTGAGGCATTTGGCTGCTTCTGTGCGGACTCGATTGTCACATTGCCACCCAGCTTCTTCAGGATGATGTCTGCCTTCTTTGCGTTGGCCAATTCTTCCTTGATGTGATCCTTAACGGCCTTAACAGAGTAGGTGTCTTTACTCATGCCTGCAAGGGATACTACCATCAGGTGGTCATTCTGACCGCAACGGTAGATTTCAGAAAGTTCACCTTCTTTGGCTTCGTCATACAGCCATTTGATAGCATCCTTAGTGTTGTGAATCTGAGCAATTGAATGCTGGTTGCTCGGAACTGTGATATTCTGAACGCTGTAACCGTTCTTCTCAGCATTAGCCTCAATCTCACCAATGGTCTTGTTGGATGCGATGAATGAACTGAACTTGTTGAACGCTTCATTATAGGTCTTCTCTGAGAAGTTGAACGGTTTGTCGATAATGGCTACATTATATTTGGTAATTGGGTTCTTGCTGGCAAGAATCTCGGTGATCAGAATGTTGCCATTCTGAAGGTTCAGCTTGTGAAGGCCAGCGCCAAGGGTGTAAAGGGAGTTGATGAACAGACGGTCGTCTGCATTATCGATTCTTGCTGTTTCAAAATGAGCGGAGGAAATCCAAGCGGAATCACCCTGCTGACCATAGTTCTTGGCAACGGCTGAGAACGAACCGCCTGCCTGAATAGCATTCATGATGCTGTCGGCACGAGTGGATTTCTCTTTTTCGTCTGCACCGGTTACAAGAATCTCACGGTGAAGAATGGAGTCGGCTTGTGTCTCTTTGCTAAGCAATTTCACAGTATAATACTTGTTGTACATCTGGTTGAACTCTGGCTTTGAGGTCTGACCTACTGAGAGAGTCAAGCTGTCACTGCCGTCAAGCAGAGAGGTTATGTAGGATGGGAATGCATTGGCACTCTTCATGATCTCGGTGTATGGCATGTCAGAACCACTTTTGCGAATAAGCTGGTTGATCTCTTTGACATCGGTCAGAGAATCCAACTCTGCATAGTAGCCTGCAAATTCATTCTCAATTGCTTTTTTGTCCTCAGCACTTGGAGTTACGAACACGTCAATCACTTTGGCATCGCATACTGAAGCCAAAGTGGCATATTTTGCTTTGTCTTGGTTGAAGCGGTCTTCTATTTCCTTGTCGCTCACGTTGGCTTCCTTGTCGTCGATTGCTGCGTAAGGGAGAGAAACGAGAAGAATATCCTTTTCAGCTGTACGCTGATCAAAGTTCATTTTGGCTTCAACAGGGTTTGAAATCATGCAGTTCACCAACAGGCTGTTGTATTTGTTGGCAAGCATTTCATTCTTAATCTGCTGTTTGGCAAATGCCAGATATTTATAAAGCTTTGCACTGTTCTCATCCATCTGGCCTGCGGATTTCACCTTCTCCAATTCTGTGGCGAGCGTATTGAATGCTGTCGGATCATATTCCATCGTCTCTGGATTCATAAATACAGGAAGACGGAGGAAACTGCTGATCTGGCCATTACCAGTCACACCATCTGTGGTCAAAACTTTGTTAACCTCATCATCAGTCACTGCAAGACCCAATGCCTCACATTCTTTGCTGATCATTTTATTCAATACGTAGGATTGCCATGCCTGATCGTTGATGCTGTTCTGAGCATCCTCTGAAGACAACTGGGCATTTGGATTGGTCATCTCATACATGAACTGATAGTTCTGAACCAAATCCTGATAATCTTGAAGGCTCAGCTCCTCGCCGGCAACTTCGCCTGTGGTCATCGATTGAGCGCTTCCTGTGCAGCTCCTGTTCGACATGGATAGAATAAACAGTAACAATGCAAATGCAATGATACTTACAAGCAAGATGTTCTTGTCTCTGATTTTTTGTAATACTGCCATTTTTTTGTTTATTTTGTTGTTTTTTTATTTGTCTCGGTCTTTTCTAAGCGGTTTTCCCGTTTTTTTTACAAAATCGTACAAAGATACAAAAAAATCATCGCTTTCGTGTGAATAAAACAATGTTTTTTAATCTTTTATCTCAAAAATCTTGACGATATGGTCCTTTTTGGGTGTTTAATGCTTATTTATAACCTTTTTTGATCGTTTTATGAGATACTGTCATTAACTGCGCTCTCTCTGCTTGCAGGGGGTGCCGATGAAGGTCTCACACTGTCGGGAGATGATTCAACCGTATCGCGCATTTCTGACATAACAGTTGGGTCAGGGCGAGGTTTCGTGTTGTCTTCGCTCACAGGGAACGAACCTTTTGAACTGTGAATCTCGTAGTCTGTCATCATCTCGTTCGAATAGAAGTCATAACCCGACAACTCACGGTCTATACCCTTTATTTCCATATATTGGTCTGAGTATATTTTGTGCTCCTGCTGGTTCCAATATAGTTTTGAGGTTTTGAATGTCTCACCACGCGAATTGCGGACGCTGACACGACCACGGAGTTCCCACAGCCGTATCTCTGAGTAATAATAAGCGGTGTCACAGTTCAGGTATGCCTCTACTTTAAAGTTCTTGTCGTATTTCTCCATGAACAAACCCTTCTCAAAACTCCAGTATTGAGGATCTTTCTTATCATAGATGAACCAGTCTTCAGATATCAGACGGTAGCTGATGATACCGGAATCTGATATCAGTGTGGATACGCCAATCGACTTCAGCATCGGGAGTGAGTCTCGGTCAACAATGGCCGGTGCATAGCGTATCTCATCTTCCTTGCAGGATACGAAGAAGATGGAGGAAATGATAGATATGAGCAGCAGGAACGCGGTGGCTCTGGTAAAAATCGACATGCTCTCTTTTCTATAGGTTCTGCAGAGGTGAACTAATGAACTGATAAATGAACAGAAATATTAAGTAATGATAAAAAAATAAGTTGCCTCAGTTTGTTCATATTTTGGAGATGTTTTTGTTCGTTATCGAAGGAGTGATGCGGGCATCATGACTGAGGGAACGGGCAAAAACAGCCCGAAAGATGAAAGGATTACAAACGATCTGGACATATCAAAATGAGGCAAGTTATTATTTTATCGTTACTAAATTCTCATTATTGTACTTTCCATTTGTAGAACCAGCGCTCGCTGAAGGTCAAGCCGAGGCTCAGCTTCAGGTAGTTCTCAACAAGGTTGCTCTTGCGCATCGTCGTGGTGTTCAGATAAGGGATGTCGCTGTGGACCCAATGAAAAGCCACATTGATCTTCGGACTGTTGTACCACAGGTTGCGGTTAGAGATTGGAATTGAGAAACCGGCACTTACACCATATTCAAACGGTTTGTCGGTTACAGTTCCTGTGAGATCGGCGCATGCGTATGAGCGGGAATAATAACCGCCAAGCTTATAGGTCAGACGGTTGAGGAACTTTTTGCTCATCGCATTTGGGGTGATGTCATAACCCAAAGCCACGCGCATGCGGTCGTAGAGCTGACCTTTTTTACTTACAAATAGACCCTCTGAACCTCCTTGGGAAGGAAATTTACATTCGCTCCATTTTTCTAATGTGAAGTCACCGCCCAAACGCCAGCGGTTGCCGTGACGGAAGGTGAAACCTGCGTCAAGGCTGTGAGGTAGCTCAAAAGCGTTGCGGATGGTGTCGGATGTCATACCTTGAACTGTGGTGCCACTCAGGGTCTGGGTGTTTCTGATGGCTCGGTTCTTTACTTCATGGCCTAAACTGTATGTGGCACCCAATGTCAAATCATCGCTTTTCGACAGACGAAGGGTGTATTGAAGACCTGCATCCAATTTCCATGTGGAAATGTCTGCACTGTAGCCGCGAACATTCGAGTAGGCGGAGGTGTTGTTGTAGCTGATGGTGGAAGTGTGGGAATAGTCGCCGTAAAGATATGAGGCGTTGAAACCTATTGACAATGGACCACCAAAAGCTCGCCAAGCGGCTCCGAAATACACTTGATGAAGACCACCGCTGCCAGAAAAGGTGTAGGAAGATGTGATGTCTTCACTGCCTGACAGGTTTTCTGCTGATGAACTGAAATTGTAGTTGATGTTGGTGTAAGGGAGGATACCCAGCGACATTCCTATGTTTTTGAAGGCACGGAATTGAAAGGCAAAATAATCAATACTTGTGTTACGGGCATTCTTCTGAATGCCATCCATCTTGTAGTTGCCGTTCTGAAAGGTCATGCCAAAGTCTATCAAGGCTGTCAGTGAATCTACTGCGGAGTAAGATGCAGGGTTCATTACGTTGATCTCTTGACCACTGCGGAAACCTTGAGACACACCGCTCATTCCTTTGTTGAAACCTAATGAACGGTCAACTTGCATTCCAAAGCCATAACGGGAATAAGGTGAGTTGACGCCGTTCTGGGAATAGGCGGGAGTTGACATCAGGCCTATGGCCAGGCTTGTTGCGATGATTTGAAACTTTTTGTTCATTTTATTTCGTGTATGTGGTTTAATATGATGTTCAGTCCAATCAGGACTAAGTTTTTCTCTTTCTTCAGACGGCGATTCATGTGAAGGTCAAAATCAAGTGCGTCACCACCGGTCAGATATACGTCAAGATTAGGGAAAGCCAGACTGTATTCTTTTATGAATCCTTCTATCTCGTGGCTCATGCCTTTCATCACACCATTCACTATCGCACTCTCTGTGCTGGTGCCTATCTCGGTAGGTCGATGCTGGGGCGACAAGAGAGGAAGGCGGCTTGTGTAGTCATGAAGACTGCGGAAGCGCATGGCTAAGCCGGGAGAAATGTTGCCACCTAAATATTCTCCGGCACAGTTCACGATGTCGTAGGTCAGGGCGGTTCCACTGTCAATGCAAAGCACCGAACGTTTGCAACCTGATAAGTAATATGCACCAATGGCACTGCTGATTCTGTCGGTTCCTAACGTCTCGGGAGTCTCATAGAGATTTCGGACGGGAAGGGGAGTGGTGCCCTGAAGCACTTGATAATCTGATATGCCTGACTCTTTAAGCAATTCTGGTATCCACTTGGGAATCGTGGAGGTTGTTGAAAGGAGGCAGCAGAGAATGTTCTTGCCGGTAATGAAATCATGAAATGATTCCATGTCCGACATGCTGCAACGAAGAGTTTCAACCGGACGTAATGACAATTTTGTGTCACTGTTTCGGCCGCTTGTCGTTGCCACGCCTACGGCGGGAAAAAGACCCGCTTTTATGCTGCTGTTGCCTATGTCGATTGTCAGTTGCATGACGATGGTGGGATTTGCTTTTGGAGGGGGTTAAAGATGGACGCTCACCACAACCTTCGGGAAGTGGCAACTCATCTATTTTCTTTTCTATCAGATGCTCTATACGCCTCAGACTCTGAAGGTCTGAAGGTGTGATGAGCGTGATGGCACATCCCGTACGGTTGGCACGGGCTGTGCGGCCTATGCGGTGAACATAGTCTTCTGGATCGTGTGGAGCATCATAATTCACTACTAATTGAATGTCGTCTATGTCAATGCCACGACTAACTATGTCTGTGGCTATCAGTATGTTGATGCGTTGGTTGCGGAACTCGTACATGATGGAGTCGCGCTCAGGCTGAGTTAAGTCGGAATGCATCGCACCTATGGTCTTGTTCTTCAACTTTAAAGTGCGTGCAAGCTCTTTAACCTTGTTTTTCTTCGACACGAACATAATCACACGGTCATAGTTCTCATCGCTGAGGATGTGACGGACCAACTTGTCTTTCATCCCTTCGTGACATACATAGATATGCTGGAGGATATTTTCTGCTGGCTTGGAAACGGCAATCTTTATCTCAACCGGGTTGTGAAGGATCCCGTTTGCCAATGTTTGGATGTTGGGAGGCATCGTGGCGGAAAACATGATGGTCTGACGATTCTTGGGAAGATAGCTTACTATCTTCATGATGTCATCGCTGAAACCCATGTCCAACATCCGGTCAGCCTCATCGAGGACAAAGAAACTGACATGGCTCAAGTCGATGTGGCCTGAATTTAAGTGGCTGATTAAGCGGCCAGGGGTGGCTACAATGATGTCGGCACCCATTGTCAGACCCTTCCGCTCCTGCTCAAACCGGATGCCGTCATTACCACCATATACAGCATAGCTTGAAACTGGCATGAAGTATGAGAAACCTTCTATCTGTTGGTCTATCTGCTGTGCCAGTTCACGGGTGGGCGACATAATCAGGCAGTTGATGGAGTTGGCAGGATATTTTCCTGAATTCAAATGGTTCAGGATGGGAATCAGATAGGCGGCGGTTTTACCGGTGCCGGTCTGGGCTATGCCAATCAGGTCATGACCTTCAAGCAACGGACCGATACTTTCTTGCTGTATCGGAGTGCACTCGCTGAAGTTCATCGAGTCTATCGCATCCAGGACTTCATCATCTAAAGGGAATTCGTCAAAATACATGTATTGAATCGATTGTTTTTTTTATTTTTTATTGGATATTATTACCACCTTCTTTTATCGTGGCGCTTTCTTGTAAAGAATGAACGCGATGAAGGCGAAGAGTATGTTCGGAATCCATGCGGCCAGAGCTGCATGCATGTTCAGATTCACGGCAAAGGTCTTCGAGAAGGTTTGGAACAGGATGTAAAGCAAGCTCAGGAAGATACCTATGCCGAGAGCGATGCCCATTCCGTTTTTGCGTTTTCGTGCGGATAGTGAAGCGCCCATCACTGTAAGTATGATGATGGCAAAAGAGGAAGCGCCACGTTTCCAATATTCAAACTCAAATTCTTTGATGTTCGCAAAGCCGCGTTCCTTCTGACGTTTGATGTATTTTCGTAGTTTGGGAGACGTGAGCGTCTCTTGCTGACCTTTGGTAATCAGGAAGTCCTGAGGCTCCATTTTGATGATTGTGTCCAGACGGGTGCCGGAACTCAACACCTCTCGCATGCCTTCTATGTCCCTGATCTGATAGTTCGACAGGATCCAATGATAGGGCTCTTCTGCCAATGAATCGTAGCGGATTGTGGAAGATTGGAGGTGACTTACCAACTTTTTGTTCTTGAATTTATCTAAGAAAAATTCATATCCCGTTTTTGTGTTGTCTTCATAACGACCAATGTAGGCAATCACGCCTTTGTCAACCTCAAGCTGCACGTTGGTTGTGTAGGCGGGAGTCCGTCTCTTCTTGAAGGTATTCTCAAATTCCACTCGCTTGATGTTGCCGTCTGGAATCACATAACAACCTAAGTAAAAGGTGACCATACAGATGATGATTGACGACAGGATGTAAGGCCGCATCAGACGACGGAACGTCATGCCTGTTGACATCATGGCGATTATCTCAGAATTCTCTGCCAGTTTCGTCGTGAAATAAATCACTGACACAAACACAAACAACTGACTGAACAGGTTGCTGTAGTAGGGCACGAAATTCACATAGTAGTCAAAGATAATCTGATGAACCGTGGCGTTTCGCGACACAAATTTGTCGATGTTCTCATTGACGTCAAAAACAACAGCTATCGATATGATAATCACAATCACGAAGATGTAGGTGCTCAGGAATTTCCACATCAGATATCGGTCTATGCGGTTCAAGTGGAGAATGCGGCTGAACAGTACATCTTTGAAAGTGTTCCAACGGCTTTTCAGTGATTTGCCTCGTGCCTTAATACGGCGTTTCAGCTTATCTGACTTTTCTGATACAGGACTTTCGTCAGAGGCATCCTCCAAAATAGAGGAGGATGTGGCACTTTCTGGAGACAGGGCAACCGAGTCCGGAAGGGAAACTTCAGGAATAACTGACGGTGATTCTGAATTGCCGGTCAGCAATATGTCTGCCTTGGAGACATCACCTGTCATTCCTGCTATGTTTTCTTTTTCTGACAAAATGCTGTATGTTTATCTTCTGATGAATGAATTTGATTTGCAAACAGTTAAAGACGACGGCCTAATTCTGCCACCATCTTGGATTTCCAAAGGCTGAAGTCGCCTGACGAGATGTGCTCCCGGGCTTCACGCATCAGTTCCAGGTAAAACGCCAGATTGTGGATGGAGGCTATCTGGAGAGCAAGCAGCTCCTGGGCTTTGAAAAGATGGTGAAGATAGGCTTTGCTGTAAGTTGAATCTACGTATGAGGTGCCGTCAATGTCCAAGGGGCTGAAATCGTCTTCCCACTTTTTGTTTCGAAGATTCATTGTGCCATGGCGGGTGAAAAGCATCGCGTTACGGCCGTTGCGGGTCGGCATCACGCAGTCAAACATATCTACACCACGCTCAATTCCTTCAAGAAGGTTGATCGGAGTGCCTACACCCATCAGATAGCGGGGCTTATCTTTGGGTAGGATGGAATTCACCACTTCAATCATTTCATACATCACGTCGGTCGGCTCACCGACTGCCAAGCCACCGATCGCATTGCCTTCCATCTCCTGACGGGCAACATTCTCTGCCGCACGGACACGGAGGTCTTTGTATGTGCAACCCTGGACAATAGGGAACAAGCTCTGGTGATAGCCATATTTGGGCTCTGTCTCTTTGTAGCGGGTTATACATCGCGACAACCATGACTCTGTCAGGTCTAGCGACTGTTTAGAATAGGCGTAGTCGGAGGTGCCGGGAGGACATTCGTCAAAGGCCATCATGATGTCTGCGCCTATGGACCGTTCTATGTCAATCACACGCTCAGGGGTGAAAAAATGCTTCGAACCGTCTATGTGGGAGCGGAATTCTGCACCTTCCTGCGTCAACTTACGGATACCAGACAAGGAGAAGACCTGAAAACCACCGCTGTCGGTCAGCATCGGGCGGTCAAAACCATTAAATTTGTGAAGACCGCCGGCTGCCTCAAGAACTGAGGTGCCGGGACGCAGATAGAGATGGTAGGTGTTGCCCAAGATAATCTGGGCATGAATGTCGTCCTTCAACTCATGCAGATGGACGGCCTTCACGCTTCCCAAGGTGCCGACAGGCATGAATATGGGGGTCTCTATCGGACCATGGTCTGTTGTGATCAGGCCACGGCGGGCATTGCTTTTCGGATCGTTGGCTATGATGGAGAATGTCATGGCTGTTTGTTCGTTGGTTTCTGAATCTTGAAGGTGATGGCATTCTTCACTTTCTCATCTAAAAGTGCATAGCTGAGTACTTCCTCTATGGTGTCAACATAGTGGAATGTGAGACCCTTGACGTATTGTTCTGGTATGTCATGGATGTTCTTCTCATTCTCACGGCTCAGGATGATCTCTTTGATTCCGGCACGTTTGGCGGCTAAGATCTTCTCTTTGATGCCACCAACAGGAAGAACTTTGCCACGCAAGGTGATCTCACCGGTCATGGCGAGATTTTTCCGCACTTTGCGTTGAGTCAGGGCAGAGGCGATTGACGTGGCAATTGTAATGCCTGCTGATGGACCATCTTTCGGTACAGCACCTTCAGGAACGTGAATGTGGATGTTGTAGTTCTCAAACAAATCATTGTCTATCGAGAGCAATGAACTGTGGGCTTTCAAGTATTCCAAAGCCAGTACGGCTGACTCTTTCATCACGTCACCAAGGTTGCCAGTCAAAGTCAACTTGCTTCCTTTGCCACTGCTCAAGGAGGTTTCCACAAACAGAATCTCACCACCTACCGCTGTCCATGCCAAGCCCGTCACTACTCCGGCATAGTCGTTGTTCTGGTATTGGTCGCGGCTGTATGGCTCGGTGCCCAAATATTGTACGACTAACTCAGGAGTAATCTTGAATTCTTTGTCTTTGAGGTCGTTAAGGATGATCTCATAAGCTATCTTGCGGAGAATTTTATTGATCTTTTTCTCCAATTCACGAACACCGGATTCACGGGTGTAGCTCTCGATAATCTTCTCTATGGCTGATTTCGTGAAACTTATCTTGTGACCTTCAAGACCTACTGCTTCCAGTTGCTTAGGGATGAGATGACGTTTGGCAATCTCTATTTTTTCTTCGGTCAAATATCCGCTGACCTCAATCAACTCCATGCGGTCGAGCAATGGGGCTGGGATGGAACTGATGTTGTTGGCGGTGGCAATGAACAACACATGGGAGATGTCATAGTCAATATCGACGTAATTGTCGTGGAATGCTGTGTTTTGCTCAGGGTCCAATACTTCCAGCAGGGCTGAAGATGGATCACCGTGAACATTCATCTGGCTGATTTTGTCAATCTCGTCGAGTATGAACACGGGATTCGAACTGCCTGCTGTCTTCAGACCTTTGATGATCCGACCAGGCATCGCACCGATATATGTGCGGCGGTGACCACGGATTTCCGACTCATCGTGAACGCCTCCTAAAGATACGCGCACATATTTTCGCTTCATTGATTTGGCTATGCTTTTGCCAAGTGAGGTTTTACCAACTCCTGGAGGACCATATAGGCAAAGAATCGGACTTTTCATGTCGCCGCGTAAACTCAATACGGCAAGATATTCAAGGATGCGTTCCTTCACTTTCTCCATGCCGTAATGGTCTTTGTTCAGTATCCGCTCGGAAGTGCTCAGCTTCAGGCTGTCCTTCGTGTATTCACCCCATGGCAAGTCAAGCAGGGTCTCCAAATACTCATATTGAACCGTGTAGTCTGGACTTTGGGGGTTCTGACGCTCCAGCTTACCCAGCTCTTTGTCAAATTGGGCACTCACTTCTGCGCTCCACTTTTTTTTGCTGGCACGAAGCGCCAACTCTTCTACGTCTCGGCCGTCGGTATCGCCAAGCTCGTCCTTAATGTTCTCCATCTCTTTCTTCAGGAAGAACTCACGCTGCTGGCGGCTCAGGTCTTCATGGGTCTGCATCTGGATGTTGGCTTTCAACATCGCAAACTGATATTCGCGGTTGAGAAAACTCAACAGCTTCAAAGCACGTTTGTGAAGGTCGGTCTGCTCAAGCAGTTGGATGTGCTCGGAGTTGGGGAGGGGGAGGCTGCCGCACATGAAGTTCACAAAGAACACGCGGCTTTGAGTGTCGCTCAAAGTGAAGGATGAATCCAGCTTCATGCCTCCATCTCCTTTTTGCAGGAATTTGTCTGTCACATCCTTGCATGATTCAATCGTAGCGATAAATGCACGATCATCTTCTTCCGGAATTCTCTCGGGGTAGGAATCAACGTGCCCCATCATGTATTTTTCACCTTCATGAGCCTCGGAAAGCGTCACTCTAATGTATCCTTGGAGAAAGGCGGTATGGCTGCCGTCGGGAAGGCGGAGCACTTTAGCCACGCGGCCAAGCACACCGGTCTTGTATAAGTCGGATTCTGATGGATTTTCTATGTGTTCGTCTTTCTGACCAAACACGCCGATGAAGCTTTTCTGTTTGTAGGCGTCGTTGAGGAGGGTCAGAGCGGATTCACGACCGATATTCACGGGAAGGAGGGTGCCTGGGAAAAGAAGCATGTTGCGAAGAGGCAAGATGGGCAACTCGTGGTCCAGCTTGGAGATGTCCTCGTTGTTCAATTCCGGCTTGTCAAAGTTTGCTATCACTGATATGCTGCTCCCCTCAACTCTGCCCATAAATTCATCAAATATGTTGGAATCATTGAAATTCATGTCTGTTTCCTAGTGTTTTGGCTTTTTATTTTGTTCGACTTCTGAATGTGAGATGCACAGAGCGTGGCGCCCGTGCATATTGAGTTGCAAAGTTACAAAAAAATAGCTAATATACATTGTTGTAAAATGATAAAAAAAGTAAAAATCATATTATTACTCGCCTCTTGTCGGATGTTTGTGAAAAAATATTTAAATTTGCAGGAAGATTATTTGAATAATGAAGAGACTGTTCCATATCATATCAATAGCTGCCGTGCTGTTTGTTCTTTTCGCTTGCGGTGAGGATAGGTCGAATGAATATGAGGAGAAAACCTTGTGCGACCATTGGATGGCAGACATCATGAGTCAAAAGTATCTCTGGGGAGACCGCATTATGGTAGATGAGATTCCGTGGAAGAGATTTTTTGCTGCCCCAAAAACTTTTTTTGCAGACTTGACGAAGTTTTCTCCTATAGGTGACACTTGGTCGTGGTGTACCGTAGATACCATTGATGACGATGGGCATCAGCGTGGGTATTTCAACCATTTTGATTCTTATGGCATTGATTTTATCCTGATGGCTGACCCTACTAACGCCACTTCAAGACAATATGCAAGGGTGATGACGGTCATACCGGGGTCGCCTGCGGATAAATGCGGACTGGAGAGGGGGGATTTCATCAGCCATGTGGATGGAAACAGAATGGCTTCATCATATACGTCTTTGCTGGTCAACGGAAAAGCGAGGACTTTGGTGGTCGCTAAACTGGATGTTGATTACGAGGAGAATGAGTTTTTCTGGGCGCAGGTTGACACAATAAGGATGGAACGTTCTGAATATGTGGAAGATGTGCCGTACCCAGTGTGTAAGAACTTTAAAATTGGGGATACTGATGTGGCATATCTGATGTGCAATCGACTCTCCGAAGGTCCAGATGAGCTTGATGAGCAATCAACGGATTATGTCCTGCAATTGGAGAAGGCCGTGAAATCTTTGCAGCAATACCATCCCAAAGTGCTGGTCGTGGATTTCAGACTGTGTAATTATGGGACATTGATGATGGCAAACAAGTTTGCTTCCAGTATCTTGGGAACAGCTTATGCGGGTGAGATCTTTGCAAAAACTATTTATTCCCAGACAAGGAGTTCTGAGAATCAGACTATCCTTTTCGACAATGAGGCACTTGAACATGCAATTGTTCCTGAAGATGTGTTTTTTATTATCAGTGAGCAAACTTCTGGAGCTCCGGAGTGGGTCATCAGGGCTGTGCAGAATGTAATGGGGGGAAGCAATGTTTTCACGGTTGGAGATACCTCTGGCGGTCAAATCGTCTTGACTGAAGATATAAAATCACAGTTTGCTGTAACCCTGCATCCGGCGGTCGCTTATGTAGCGAATGCACTTGGAGAATATGGTTATGTTGATGGTATAGTGCCTGATGTGTTGAAGAATGAGGCTTCGTATGTGAAACTCTATCCGTATGGGGATGAGAATGAGGCCCTTCTGAAATTTGTTCTTGATGAGGTAGAGAATATGTATTAAACTGAAAATCAGTTTTGTAACGTTTTTTTTGTAAACATTCTAAATACTATGATATGATTGAAAGATTTCTTAAATATGTCTCCTTTGACACACAGTCTGCGGAAGATTCTGCAACTACTCCAAGCACGGAAAAGCAACTGAAGATTGCCAGCTATTTAAAGGAGGAGCTGAAACTTATCGGTATGGAGGAAGTGGAGATGGATGAACTTGGTTATGTTTATGCCACACTTCCTGCAAATTCTGAGAAGAAATTGCCTGTTGTGGGCTTTATCGCTCATTATGACACGTCGCCCGACTGTTCTGGAGCCGATGTGAAACCTCGGATTGTTGAAAATTATGACGGTAAGGATATTCTATTGTCTGAGGGTATTTATCTTTCACCTTCCAAGTTTCCTGAATTACTCGACCATATAGGTGAAGACATTATCGTAACCGACGGTCATACGCTCTTGGGGGCTGACGATAAGGCGGGCATAGCCGAGATTGTTTCCGCTTGTGAGTATCTTATCCAACATCAGGAAATCAGACATGGAAAAATCAGGGTGGCGTTCAATCCGGATGAGGAAATCGGACTTGGAGCAAAACATTTCAATGTGGAAAAATTTGCTTGTGACTTTGCATACACAATGGACGGAAGTGAGGTCGGAGAAATTGAATATGAGAATTTTAATGCGGCTTCTGCCAAAATAACGATTTTGGGATGTAGCGTGCATCCAGGGTATGCCAAAGGGAAAATGCTGAATGCAGCTAAAGTGGCGGCTGAAATCACTGCGATGATTCCATGGAATGAGACACCTGAACATACTGAAGGCTACCAGGGATTCTATCATCTTACTGCTCTTTCTGGGAATTGCGAACAGGCGTCTTTGTCATATATCATTAGAGATCATGACAGAGAGGTGTTTGAGCGCAGAAAAAAATTCATGGCTCATATTGTTCAGCAAGTCAATGAGAAATATGGAAACGTAGCTTCAGTCGAACTGAAAGACCAATATTACAATATGAAAGAAAAGGTCGATCCTGAAATCGTGGATATCGCTGTGAAGGCAATCCAAGAGGCGGGAATGACTCCTGTCGTCAGAGCCATTCGGGGCGGGACTGATGGAGCGCAGCTGTCTTTTATGGGACTTCCTTGCCCTAATATCTTTGCGGGAGGCATCAATTTCCATGGACCTTATGAGTTCTGCCCAGTGCAGAGCATGGAGAAGGCGATGAATACCATCGTCAATATTTGTAAAATCGTTGAGCAAAAAGGTTGAGTTGTTTGAAAGGATGGAGGCAAGACTTGACAAGTGGCTTTGGGCTGCACGAATTTTCAAAACCCGTTCGATTGCTGCTGATGCATGTAAAAACGGACGGGTGATGATTGGCGGCGTGAAGATGAAACCATCACGAATTGTGAAGGAGGGTGATGTCATTCAGGTGAGAAAACCACCTGTGACTTACGAGTTTAAAATTCTCCAGGCCATACAAAACAGGGTGGGGGCGAAAATGGTGCCTCAAGTTATGGAGAATGTAACGCCTAAAGAGCAGATGGAAATTCTGGAGATGAACAAGATTGGTGGATTTATGAGAAGGGCGAAGGGAACAGGAAGGCCAACAAAAAAAGAACGCCGGGAAATTGATGAGTTCAATGTTCCGGAGTTCTTTGCGGATTTTGATATGGAGCAGGACGATGACGATATGGACGATTGGTTCGATTTTGAGGAATAAACCAACTTGGCCGATTGAAGGAATACAAAGTCTCAATGCCTGAGAATGTACCTATAAATTATCAAAAGGCTGGTTTTTGAATACCCCTTATTTGTTGTATTGGTTCATTGCCATCGTCACGCCACTCAGGCAAAATGCTTTCACTGCGTCGGAGGCCTTTTCTATTTGGGGAGATAAAGTGGTGAGGTCTTCATCAGAGAATTTGCCTAACACATAATCTACCTGACCACCACGGGGAAAGTCATTGCCCACACCTATGCGCATACGCACAAATTGCTGGCTGCCAAGTACTGAACCAATGTGTTTCAAGCCGTTGTGACCACCGTCACTTCCTTGAGGGCGAATTCTGATTTTACCAAGAGGAAGGGAAAGGTCGTCACAAATCACCAAAAGGCGGTCGGAAGGAATATTCTCTTTTTGAAGCCAATAACGCACTGCATTGCCGCTCAGGTTCATGTAAGTTGAAGGTTTCAGCACCACCAACTCGGCGTTTTTCACTCGGCATTTGCCTACAAAACCATACCGTTTGTCTTCAAAAGTGAAAGAGTGGAGTTCGGAAAGTTTGTCGGCCACCATAAAGCCGATGTTGTGGCGGGTGCCTTCATAGTCTGGACCAATGTTGCCTAGACCGACTATCAGATATTTCATATACGCTTCGTCTGTTGAAACCTCTGAGGGCTTCCGTTTGAATAAATCAAGCAGGAATCTAAACATTCTTTTGAAATTAAAGAATCCGAATCATGGATTGTACATGACTCGGATTTATTATTTGAGATTGAGACATGAAAAAATTCATGCTCTCTTGACGAGGCTGTGATTATTCAGCAGACTCTTCTGTGGCTGTCTCGGCGGCTGAACGTGCTGCACGGGTCATGCGCACTGCACATACCACAACTTCCTTGGAAGTAATAATCTCAAGACCTTCAAAGCTTAATGCGCTTACCTTCATAGACTTGCCAAGACCAAGAGAAGTCACGTCGATCTCAAGAGTGTCTGGGAGTGAAGTGTATGGAGCTTTCACTTTCAGTTTGCGCTGGTTTAACACAAGCTTACCACCGGCTTTCACACCTTCTGCCAAACCATTCAGCTTAACCGGAATCTCAATAACGATAGGTGCATCGGTAATCTGGTAGAAGTCAACGTGGATTGGACGGTCTGATACAGGGTCGCACTGAAGCTCTTTCAGAATCACTTTAATCAAGTTGCCCTCAATGTTCAGGTTCACGATATATACGTTTGGAGTGTAGAGCAACTTTGCGAGCTCTTTCTCTGTCACTGTGATGGATTGAGATACAGGGAGATTGTCTGAACCGCGCTCCACACCATATACAACGCTTGGTACTAAACCCTGACGACGAAGGTCACGGCTGGATTTTTTGCCAAGTTCTGTACGCACTTTGGCATTGATCGTAATTTCTTTCATTTGTGTTACTATAAATTAAGTTATTATTGCTTAATTCGCCATCACACCGGTTGGCTTGATGCCGATTTTTGAAAAATTCGTGCAAATTTACTACTTTTTTCCCACTTGACCAATTTTTTCTTGCATTTTTGTTTTCTTTTCTGAAAAATGAGGGGGCTGTGTGGCAAATGAGAAGCATGCAGGTGATTTCTATTGCTGCTTTTTAAACTTAATAGGATAGCTGATGACCAACTCCGTGAATTCCGCTTTGGCAAGATGTGCCGTCACCTCTATGCCCAAGGTCAGGTTGTGGAGTGATGGAAAACTGTAATGAAGGCCGGTGCGGTTGAAGAAAAATAGATCATGACGCTTCGCAAAGTCACCCATTTTGTGATATAGATATACTCCCGCACCTAATGAAAATGAAACATTCTTATAGAAAAACTGGTGTTTCACGTCTATTGCAGCCGACCACGGGCTGTGGGGGCAGTCTTTGCCCTTCAAAGCATCTAACTCTGCGATGTGGTCTGAATAGCTGCTGTATTGGATGTCGATTCCGCAACCGATGGAGCCGGTCCTTCCATAACGGTACATCATGTCGGCCTGGAAGGAATAGCACATGTATGTTGGGAAATGTTCTTTGCGGTACTCCGGGGAGTCTGTCGATATTTTGTATTGATAGTAATCCCAGTCCTCTATGCACGTGCGGATGCCAGTGCCGGCTTTCAGATTCAGATACCAATATGGTTCGAAGGCGTTTGGGGTGAAGTTCCGGGATGTGGAAACTAAGGTTTCGTAATATGGGTAATAAATGATGCCTAAGGTGGGGCCGGCGATATTGGCACTTCGGTTGGGTTGACGGGTTGAGCCATTGCTGATGTGCCAATAGTCAAGTCCGGTTTTCAAACCCCACGAAGGAGCAAACCGGTAGGTGGCGTTGAGGCTCCCACCAGCATAAAACAGGATGTGGGAACCTATCATGTCGTTGTCCACGTTGTTCTCTTTGTCATATTTTTTGAAACTGTAGGCAAAGCCCAAATTTCCTGTTAAGGACAGTTCCCATCGATTGGTGCGGAGGATTGGATACGAAAAGGAACCGAACAAAGCAAGCGAGTTTCCTAAGTGCGACTCGTAAGAGGCGGGGGTGATGTTGCCGCTTGGATAGTCTGTGGTGCGGTACATGGTGGCGCCGTCGTTTTTGCTGAAACGGCTTTCCAAACTGATTGTGGGGTAATGATAATCGTGGGCGTAGCTGTCGCTGTCGTTGGGCAGAGTTGCATGGTTTATTTTGAAGCCGATGGAATAGCCGCCTTTATCACGCATGTATGACTTCTGGTATTTGTCTAACACAAGTACTCTCCCTGCTTGGAAATCAGCTTCATATCCCCATCGTTTTGAGACGTTACTGGGTGAGGGCTCTTGAGCCTTGCATAACCCTGAGAGTAAATGGATGAAGATGAGAGTTGTGAATCTGTTGCAGTTGATTTTCAGCATTGGATACAAGCGTTGTTTTTTTGAGTTGATTGCGAAGTTAGTCATTTTTTTCCTTATTATCATGAATCCTTTGGGTTTTTCACCTAAATTATTGCTGATGTAAAATAAAATGACTATCTTTGCAATGTATTTACAAAAAAAGTGTTTTTTGAATTATGATTAACCGTACACTCATTCGCCTGAAAATCGTTCAGCTGATTTATTCTTTCTACCAAAATGGGGGAAAGGATATAAAGACGGCAGAGAAAGAACTGATGTTCAGTCTTTCCAAAGCGTATGACCTTTACAACTATCTCCTGCTGCTTTTGGTGGAATTGACAAAATACGAGAGTGAACAGATTGAACAACAGGAAGAACTGAATAAGATAGCGCATAAGGAGGAGGCGGTCAGCCATAGATTTGTGAATAACCGTTTCGTCAAGCAGCTTGCCGACAACAAACAACTGCTTGAATATGTGGATAGTCAAAAAAGAACTTGGCTCAACGATGCGGATTATTTGAAAAAACTGCTGGCTGACATCAAAGCTTCAGACACCTATGCCGACTATATGGTCAATGAAGTTGACGACTATTCCACCGATAGGGAGTTCTGGAGAAAAATCTACAAGTCGATTATCATGAAAGACGATAGATTGTCTGAGGTTTTGGAAGACAAGAGTCTCTATTGGAATGACGACAGGGAAATCGTTGATACTTTTGTTCTCAAGACCATTAAGCGGTTTGAGGAGGAAAACAAGGAGAATCAAGAACTTTTGCCTGAATATAAGGACGAGGAAGATAGGGAATTTGCTGTCAAGTTGTTTAGGACAACGATTCTCAACGATGAGGATCACAGGCGCCTTATTGCCCAATGTGTGAAAAACTGGGAGTTCGACAGGCTGGCGTTTATGGATGTGGTGATTATGCAGATCGCCATCGCAGAGATTTTGGGCTTTGTACAGATACCAACAGTCGTCAGCATCAATGAGTATGTGGATATTGCCAAGTATTACAGCACACCTAAAAGCGCGGCTTATGTCAACGGTATTCTGGACGCTGTCGTGAAACGGCTGAAAAGGGAAAAGCTGATTATTAAGGACTGAAAGTTTGGATTTTAATTAATTAAATAAAACAAATCAATATGAATTTTACTTTTTTGCAGGCCGAACAGGCCGCCCAGCCGCAAGGTAGCATGATGCCTATGCTCATTATGCTCGTGGCTATGTTTGTCATTATGTATTTTTTCATGATCAGGCCACAGAAAAAAAGACAAAAAGAGCTTCAGCAGTGGAGAAACAGCTTGCAGGTGGGAACCGAAGTGGTTCTGGCTGGGGGTATAAGAGGAAAAATAAAGGATCTTAACCCGGAAAAATCATATATGATTGTGGAAATCGCTAAAGGTGTCAACATCGAAGTCGATAGGAACTCTGTCTATGCTGACATGGAGCAGCAAATGCAGAAGTAAATAAACAAATCTAAAGCAAAACGTGGCGGCGGATCAGAATAAAAAGTCGAAAAATTCACGGTTCTTCAAAATGAACCGTGAATTATTCGTGTTTTTGGTTTTTTTGCTTTTCGCCATTGCGTTCTGGCTTATACAGACTTTCAAGGACACAACTTCCGTGTCGGTTGATTACCAACTCAAAATCAATGGAATACCCAACTCGGTCATCGTCACGTCTAAAATACCCTCTGATGTAAAGGTGAGATTGCATGGAAAAGGCTTTGAGTTGCTTAGGCTCATGCTTTCTTCTAAGGAAAAGGTGGTGGAGATTGATTATGCAAGTCTGAAGAATTCTTCTAAAGCGCTTGTTGTGGATGGGGAAGTCTGGAAAAGAGCATTCGACAAGGTGCTCCCTGCGGGGATTTCCATCAATGAGAGGAGCTTGCAGACCATTGAGATTTTCTATTCCAACGGCGACCACAAGAATGTGCCGGTGGCATTTAAAGGAAAGGTGACCACTGAGAAGGATTATATGGTGGGGGATATCATCATTCAGCCAGAATTCGTGGATGTTTATGCTCCTAAGGAGTCTTTCGATACAATCACCGTTATCAACACCTCTAAGCCACAACTGCAAAACCTCAAGGATACAACGACGATTACCCTCGACTTGGAACCGCCTGTTGGCGTGAAGTGCGTGCCCGATCAGGTGAAGGCAGTCGTGTGTGTGGATCTTCAGACGACAAAGCGTATAACTGTCCCCATCTATACGATTAACAGTCCACAAAATATCGTGCTCAAACCATTTCCAATGACGGCAACCATATCCTATCAGGTCAATGCGTCTAAGTATAATGAGATTCATGACGAGGAGTTCAATGCCGTCATCGATTATGCTTCAATCAAAGAGAACGACTCAAGGTGCAAGGTCAATCTGACCGCCGTGCCGGAAGGGGTGACGAATGTGAAGTTTTCACCTCAGTATGTTGAATATGTGATTGAGCAGTCTAATGATAATGGCGAATGAGGACTTATAACTGGTGACTGAGGTGCTTTTCGTTATGTTGATAATGATTTTCTAAAATCATCTGAATCATGGTGTCTGTGAAGATTGGACTGACTGGTGGTATCGGCAGCGGCAAGTCCTTTGTGGCAAACCTCTTGAAACAGAGGGGCATTAAAGTGTTTGACTGTGATTCCATGGCCAAAAAGCTAATGACGGAGGATGCGGAGCTGGTGCGAAAAATCAGGGAAATTGTTGGTGATGAGGCGTATTTCTTTGGCACGGACGGTTCTCTCAGGCTGAACAAAGCGCTTTTGGCTGCATTCCTTTTCAAGAATGAAGAGAATGCAGAAATTATCAATAATGTGGTTCATCCATCGCTTGCCAGGGTTTTTGAGAGCTGGTGTGAAAAAAATGATGATAAGGTCGTGGTGATGGAAGCGGCCATTCTTTTTGAGTCCGGATTCGATAAGTTGGTGGATTTCACCGTCATGGTTTTTGCCAACAAGGATATTCGGATTAAGAGGGCAATGAAAAGGGATGGTGCTTCGAGAAAGCAAATCGTTGGGCGGATGAAACGACAAGCCAATCAGGCTGAGTTGAGAAAAAAAGCCGACTTTGTCATTTTGAATAATGGTAATGAGAATTTACTGTCTCAAAT
>R25__coassemble_107_pt1 | contig 52901 bp, 46 predicted proteins | sample R25__metabat2_high_PE_055 | metagenome-assembled genome bin R25
AAACTTGTATTCATCCCTTTTTCGCTTTTTTTTGACCCGAATCGTCATAAGTTTTCAAACCAACATGCCATTTGTCCCCCAACTTCGTCATAACAAGAAAAAAAGTAAACTAAACAGATGAAAATCTCAGATTTTTAATGTATTTTTGCATATTATTTGGAATATTCATTCAAAACGAACCGTATTTACATGGCTGATATCAAAGTTATTCCTGTCTATAAGAAAAAAGACATCACCAAATTCGTCAAGTTTCACAATGACCTTTATGCGGATTGTCCTTATGCAGTGCCTGAACTGTATATGGATCAATACAACACGTTGGGAGAAAAAAATGCCGCCAGAGATTTCTGCGACGCACAGCTTTTCCTCGCCTACAGGGACGACAAAATTGTGGGAAGAGTGGTGGCCATCATCAACAGAAAAGCCAATGAAACCTGGAACCGCAAATGCGTGAGGTTCGGATGGATTGACTTCATCGATGATGAGGAAGTGAGCAAGGCATTGCTCGACACCGTTGAGCAATGGGGCAAGGAGCGGGGAATGGATGAAATCCAAGGTCCCCTCGGCTTCACCGACATGGATCCAGAAGGTATGCTCTACGAAGGTCAGGAAGAACTGGGCACGATGGTGACGATTTACAACTACAAATACTATATAGACCACATGGAGCGCCACGGCTATGAGAAAGATGCCGACTGGATTGAATGGCGGCTCATCGTTCCACGCGAAACAGGAGTGCCAGAGCGCTTGCTCAAGGTGTCGTCCATCGTGGAGAAAAAATACGGTGCGCAAATCGTGAAGTTCAAGAAAGCCAAACAGATAGCCAAAACCTACGGGCGTGAGATTTTCGACGTGATCAACGCAGCCTTCGCGCCTCTGTTTGGCTATAGCGAACTCACCGACCGTCAGAAAGACCAATATGTCAAGATGTATCTCAGCATCGTTGACCCTAAACTCGTCAGCACCATCGCCGACAAAGACGGTAAACTCATCGGAGTGGGCATCTGCATGCCTTCGCTCTCTGAAGCTCTGCAGAAATGCAAGGGAAAACTTTTCCCATTCGGATGGTACCACCTGCTGAAAGCACTGAAATGGAAACATGCCAACCACTTGGAAATGCTGCTCATCGCGGTAAGGCCAGAATGGCAGAGCAAAGGCGTGAACGCGCTGTTCTTCAAGGACTTGCTTCCTTACTTCATCAGTGAGGGATACGAATGGTGCGAAACGAGTGTGGAACTGGAACGAAACTCAAAAGTGCAGTCGCAGTGGATTTATTTCGACGGCCGGATCCACAAACGTCGCAGATGCTGGAAGAAAAGCATCAAATAACAAACGCTCCCCTGCAAACCACCAGAAGACACACTCTATTGGCGAACAGCAACGCCATTCAAGCAATTCAAAACCAACAACTTCATATAATCATCCTTTGGCCGGCAAAAAGTCGGCAATCCCTATATGGCAGAAGAAAAAATTGAACAGACGCAATTAAACGACAACGAACAGAACCAGACCGTAGAATACATTGAAGACAACATCATCCACCTGTCGGACATGGACCACGTCAGGACACGTCCTGGTATGTATATCGGACGACTCGGCGACGGTTCACATGCAGAAGACGGAATCTATGTGCTGCTCAAGGAAATCATCGACAACTCCATTGATGAGTTCAAGATGAATGCAGGAAAGCGGATTGAGGTTGACATCACCGATGACAGGAAAGTGACTGTCCGCGACTACGGACGTGGCATTCCTCAGGGAAAGATGATTGATGCGGTCTCCATCCTCAACACAGGAGGAAAATACGACTCCAAGGCATTCAAGAAGAGCGTGGGACTGAACGGTGTGGGTTCGAAAGCCGTGAACGCGCTCAGCACAGAATTCCGGGTGGCAAGCTACCGCGACGGAAAAGTGAGGAAAGCCACATTCCAGAAGGGACTGCTGCAGACCGACGTGACCGAGGACAGCGATGAGGAAACGGGAACACTGATCTACTTTGAGCCAGACGACACCCTCTTCCTCAACTACAAATACCAGCCGGAATTTGTGGAGACGATGCTCCGCAACTACACTTACCTCAACACAGGGCTGGAAATCTACTACAACGGGAGGCGGATCATCTCACGAAACGGACTGAAGGACCTGCTCACCGACACCATGGACACCACCCCACTCTATCCCATCATCCACCTGAAGGGTGATGACATCGAAATCGCGTTCACCCACACCAACCAGCAATATGGCGAGGAATACCACTCGTTTGTGAACGGACAGCACACCATCCAGGGAGGTACCCACCAAAGCGCTTTCAAAGAGCACATTGCACGAACCATTAAAGAGTTCTTCAACAAAAACTACGAATTTCCCGATATCAGAAGCGGCATCGTGGCGGCTATCGCCATCAATGTGGAAGAGCCACAATTTGAGAGTCAGACGAAAATCAAGCTCGGCTCACTGACCATGGAACCCAACGGAGGCGTGTCGGTGAACAAATTTGTGGGCGACTTCATCAAGACTGAGGTGGACAACTACCTGCACAAAAATCCCGACATCGCTGAAATCATCGAGCAGAAGGTGAAGGACAACGAACGCGACAGGAAAGCCATAGCCGGAGTGACCAAACTGGCCAGGGAAAGGGCGAAAAAAGCCAACCTGCACAACCGGAAATTGCGCGACTGCCGGTACCACCTCAACGATGCCAAAGGCGACAAGAAAGAAGAGTCGTGCATCTTTATCACCGAGGGTGACTCTGCCAGCGGAAGCATCACGAAGAGCAGGGACGTGAACACCCAGGCCGTGTTCTCACTGAGGGGAAAACCGCTCAACAGCTTCGGACTCACGAAGAAAGTGGTCTATGAGAATGAGGAATTCAACCTTCTTCAAGCCGCACTCAACATAGAGGATGGCATTGAGGGATTGAGATACAACAAAGTGATTGTGGCCACCGACGCCGATGTCGATGGCATGCACATCCGCCTGCTCATGATCACCTTCTTCCTGCAGTTCTTCCCTGAACTCATCAAGAAGGGACATGTGTATATCCTCCAGACACCACTCTTCCGCGTGCGGAACAAGAAGAAGAAGCTGAAGAAAGAAAACCTCAAGATACTCACCGACAAAAAGGCCGTAGATAAGGGCGACTACATCACCACGTACTGCTATTCCGAGGAGGAAAGGGTGAAAGCCATCGAACTGATGTCCCCAGAACCAGAGATCACCCGATTCAAGGGACTGGGCGAAATCGACCCCGACGAATTCAGGAATTTCATTGGCCCCGACATCAGGTTGGAGCAGGTGACTCTCAGAAAGACCGATCAGGTGAAGGAACTGCTGCAATATTACATGGGAAAAAACACCATGGACAGGCAGAACTTCATCATCGACAACCTCGTGATAGAGGAAGACCTACCCGATGAAGAAGAAGAGGAGGAAAACGCCTGACGAACCATTACGTCAAGGCATCAACTATATGAATTATTTGCTTACTGCATAAAACCAAACATCATGAAGGTACTTTTTCCCGGCAGTTTCGACCCCTTCACCATCGGTCACGACGACATCGTGAAGCGGACACTGGCGTTCGCCGATGAGGTGGTCATCGCCATCGGCGTTCACCCGCTCAAGCATGGCGCAACCACCCCTGAGGAGCGTAAAGCTCAGATTGAGGAGACATACAAAAAGGAGCCGAGGGTGACTGTGGAGATTTACCAAGGACTGACCACTGATTTTGCCAAACGTCTCGGAATCGGAGTAATCGTACGAGGAGTGAGAAACACCGTAGATTTCGAATACGAGAAGAACATCGCCGAAGTCAACCGACAGCTCACTGGGGTGGAGACCATACTGCTTTTTTCCGACCCCAAATATGCAGCAGTCAGCAGCAGCGTGGTGAGAGAGTTGGAATCCTATGGCAAAGATATTCACACATTTCTTCCTTAAATCAGGTGGGGGGAATGTTCAGAGAAACAGAAAATCGAAAGAAAATCAAAAGAAAAGATTGGCTATATGAAAAGAATCGCAGCATTGGCTCTGACCGTTGTAACTTTTGCAACCGCCTCTGCACAGAATATCACCATCAACGAAACCCAGATGCGGAAACTCCAGCAAGCGGAATTCTTCATCAAAAACAACTATGTTGACAACCTCGAAGACGAGAAAATCGTTGACGCTGCCATCGAAGGAATGCTGAAGCAGCTTGACCCCCACTCCACATACATTAAGGCCAAGGACGTGGAGAAGACCAACGAGAATCTCAACGGAAGTTTCGAGGGCATCGGTGTGCAGTTCCAGATGGTGGAGGACACGCTTGTGGTGATCAAAGCCGTCAGCGGAGGTCCTTGCGAGAAGCAAGGAATCATCCCTGGAGACCGCATCGTGTTTGTGAACGACAGCACCATCGCTGGAGTGAAGATGACCAATGCCGACATCATGACACGGCTCAGAGGTCCTAAGGGCTCTGTGGTGAAACTGGGCATCATCCGTCCAGGCGTGAAAGGAATCAACAACTTCAACATCATCAGGGACAAGATTCCTGTCTATACCGTCGATGCTTCCTACATGGTGAGCCCAGGAATCGGCTATATCCGCATCGACTCATTTGGAGCCACCACCTACGATGAGTTCATGACAGCCATCAAGTCGCTGAAAGATCAGGGAATGCAACGTCTCATCATCGACCTCCAAAGCAATGGCGGCGGCTACCTCCAGACTGCCGTTCGGCTGGCCAACGAATTTTTCCCAAAAGGCGAGAAAGTGCTGTCGCAAAAAGGCAATAAAAACGTGAACAAAGCGGAATACAACTATCTGGCTGACGGAACCGGCACATTGAAGGACCTGCCTGTGGTGGTGCTTGTGGACAGTTATTCGGCTTCGGCCTCTGAAATCCTTTCGGGCGCCTTCCAAGACAATGACCGCGGCCTCATCGTGGGTCGCCGCACCTATGGTAAAGGCCTGGTTCAACGGCCGATTGAACTCATCGACAAGTCCGTCATCCGCCTCACCACCGCACACTATTACACTCCATCAGGACGGTGCATCCAGAAACCCTACGAAATGGGCAACAAAAAAGACTACCAGAAAGACATCGAGGATAGGCTGAACTCTGGAGAGCTGACCAATATCGACAGCATCCACTTCGCCGACTCGCTCAAGTTCTACACCACCCACCTGCAGCGCGAAGTCTATGGAGGTGGTGGCATCATGCCCGACTATTATGTGCCGCTCGACACCACTCTCTACAGCAAACTCCACCGCGAGCTGTCGGCAAAGGGCTGCATCAATGCCGCTGTGCTGAGATATATGGACAAGAACCGGAAAGACCTGAAGAAAAAATACAAGACCATCACCGACTTCAAATCCAGGTTCCAGCCCGGCGACGACATCTTCTCCATACTGAAAACTGAGGCTCAGAAATCCAAAGTCGAATACAAGGAAGAGGATTTCACCGCAGCAAAATCCACCGTTGGCAAAGTGGTCAAGGCGCTCATAGGCCGTGACCTCTGGGAGATCAATGCCTATTATGAACTCTACAACGAAAACAACCCGATTTACGTAAAAGGAGTGGAAGTCATCTCGTCAGAACAAGCAGTGAACATCATGAAGCATTGACATCCTGCACCTTAGGTGCTGACTACATATAGGATGCGGCATTTGTGTCTGGATTCCAACAGACACGAATGCCGTTTCTTATTCTAGTCACATCCTGAACGATACGAGATATTTTTTTCAAGATGCCTTTTTCTTTTTACCAAAAATTCATACCTTTGTAAAAATCATAAAAAAAACAATAATTATGGCAAAATTCAAGAGAATACTCCTCAAGCTCTCGGGTGAGAGTCTGGCAGGAGAGAAAGGATACGGAATCGACGTGGTCAGACTCAATGAATATGCTCGTCAGATCAAGGAGATTCACGACATGGGTGTGGAAATCGGCATCGTCATCGGCGGCGGCAACATCTTCCGTGGGCTGCAGGGTGCCGGCAAAGGATTCGACCGCGTGAAAGGCGACCAGATGGGCATGTGCGCCACCGTGATCAACTCGCTGGGTCTGAGCAGCGCGCTCGGAGCAGCCGGCTGCAAGAGCCGCGTGATGACCGCCATCCGCATGGAGCCTATCGGTGAGTTCTACAACAAATTCAAGGCCATAGAAGCACTGGAAAACGGTGAGGTGGTCATCATGTCGGGCGGAACCGGCAACCCTTATTTCACCACCGACACAGGCTCTTCGCTCCGCGGCATTGAGATTGAGGCCGATGTGATGCTGAAAGGCACCCGCGTGGATGGCGTCTATACAGCCGATCCAGAGAAAGACCCGACAGCCACCAAATACCACGACATCACGTTCGATGAGATTTACAACAAGAACCTGAGAGTGATGGACCTCACCGCCACCACCATGTGCAAAGAGAACGGGCTGCCGATTTACGTGTTCAACATGGACATCCCTGGCAACCTCAAGAAAGTCATGGAAGGCGAGGACATCGGAACGCTGGTGCACAACTAATTGCATTTTTCGGACAAATTCATTTATCTCCAATCTTATGATCAGCTACAACACAGAAAACGTGAAAATGCCCAAAATTTCCCGCAGGGCAACATCCCAATGGATAAAAGCCGTGGCTGAGTCCTATGGGAAAACGACAGGAGACATCGCCTACATCTTTTGCGATGACGAGAAGATTCTTGAAGTCAACAAGCAATATCTGCAACACGACTACTACACCGACATCATCACATTCGACTACACAGAGGACAACCTCATATCTGGCGACATCTTCATCAGCCTCGACACCGTGAAATCCAATTCCGAGGAACAAGGAACCGACTACGACGAGGAGCTTCACAGGGTCATCATCCATGGAATCCTGCACCTCTGCGGCATCAACGACAAAGGTCCGGGTGAACGGGAATTGATGGAGGCTGCCGAAAATAAAGCACTGGCAATGCTTCAAACCTAAGTAACGATAAAAAATATAACTTGCCTCATTTTTGATATGAACAAGAACCGTTTTGTCACATTTATGATGGTCTTGGCAACCATCATCATGAGTTCCTGCACTGACTCCCGTTCCCAGCAGGCTAAGCAGAACACCGATGAAGCTGGAACGTCAATCCATGCATCACGGCAAGAAGGCGGAATCACAGACAGCCAGAACTCAGAAGAGGGAGATGGCAAAGAAGCCAATGAAGGTCAACTTGCCGGAAAGGAAACAGAGAAAGCTGTAAATGGCGCAGATACAGACCTCAAAGCAGATGCAGCCAATATTCCTGACGGAGCCGCCATCCTTATGAAAGCATATCCCGAATACATCAAGGGATATGAAGGAGGGAAACTACTGCTCAAAGACGGGACACAAATGGTATATGACGATGGGCGCAAGAAATCGTTCGAACAAAAACTCGACGACGCCGACCCAGAGGACATGTTCGCCTTCCGTTACGACAGGAGCGGAGCCCAGCCTGAATATCTTCAGGATGCCGGTAGAAGCCGTTGTGAGGCACTCTTCAAGAAAATGTACGGAGCCTCTCCTGCAGCAGTTGAGCGCAACCTCGTCAGCGTAGATTGGTTCGGCCAGAAAGTCCGTTTCACTAAAATCAACGGAGCCGACAAAAAGCTGAGAGCAGTGGCTGAAGAATTGAAAGCTCATCCAGAATTCAAAAGCTACTTCAAGTCGGAAGGCACATACTATTGGAGGCCCGTGCGAGGAGCCAAGCGTCTCAGCGCCCATTCCTATGGAATGACCATCGACATCGGGGGCAACTACAAGACCTATTGGCTGTGGTCGAACCCAGGAGCGGGAGAGACCAGCAAAGTGAAATACGAGAACAAGATGCCGATGGAGATTGTGAGGATATTCGAGAGGCATGGCTTTATCTGGGGCGGAAGATGGTACCACTACGACACCATGCATTTCGAATACCGTCCTGAAATCCTCCTGGCCAACCCATAAGGACAACGCCCCATCAACCTGAGACACAAGAGTGGTAAACGACTAAAAACACCGATAAACACGACATTTTCAAGGTTTGCAACCCAGAAAAAGACCTTTTTTACTATTTTTCAACATTTTTTCACGAAAACCTTTGGTTTTTAGGAAAATATGTCATATCTTTGCACTGACCGAATAGGAGGAGCCTACGTGTTCCTCCTAATTTATTATATGACCACTTAGTGAGTTTTGGTTACTAAAGAAATATGATTGACAAGAAAAGAATTACAGAGCTGACTGAGGAATGGCTCAAGGACAAAGAATATTTCCTCGTGGACACTGACGTAAACAAAGACAATAAAATCACCGTTGAAATCGATCACAAGGACGGAGTGTGGATAGAAGATTGTTGCGAACTGAGCAGATTCATCAACGAACAGTGCCAGCCTGAAATCGATGATTATGAACTTGAAGTAGGCTCTGCCGGTATCGGACAGCCATTCAAAGTTCTCCAGCAATACATCAACAACATTGGATACGACGTGGAATTGCTCAGAACCGATGGAAAGAAGCAACAGGGCGAACTCACAGCTGCTGACGAAGACCAATTCACTGTGTTGGTTCAGGAAAAGCAGAAAGTGGAAGGCAAGAAAAGACCACAGATGGTTGACGTGGAATACAAATACAAGTATCCAGAAGTGAAATGGGTGAAAGCCGTCATTGACTTCAAATAAACATTTGACAAAACACCATCAGACTCATTCTCTGGTGAATGCCGGATAGGTTTGAATCAAACTATTTGTCCGATAGGCGCCGGGAGTTTTGAACCACCAAACTCAGAAACAATAAAATCAAAATACAACATGGCAACAAAGAAATCAACAGAAAGCGTGAACTTGTCAGAAACCTTCAAGGACTTCAAAGAAACGAAGAAAATCGACAAGACCACACTCGTAAGCGTGATTGAAGACTCTTTCAGAAGCGTTCTGCAGAAAATGTATGGACACGACGACAACTTCAATGTCATCGTCAACCCAGAGAAGGGTGACTTCGAAATCTACTGGAACCGCACGGTGGTGCCTGACGGGGAAGTGGAGAATGAAGCCGCAGAAATCTCCCTGTCGGACGCACAGAAAGAAGACCCTGACTACGAAGTGGGCGAGGAACTCAGCCAGAAAGTCAATTTCGCTGACTTCGGCCGTCGCGCCATTCTCAACCTGAGGCAGACCATGGCCGCCAAGATTCTTGAGCTCGAACACGACAACCTCTACAACAAATACGCTGACAAGGTGGGACAGATTGTCAACGGTGAGGTTTATCAGATTTGGAAGCGCGAGATTCTCCTTCTCGACGATGAAGGCAACGAACTGCTGCTGCCGAAGTCAGAGCAGATTCCTGGAGACTTCTTCCGCAAGGGTGAATCCACAAGAGCAGTGATTCTGCGAGTGGACAACCTCAACAACAACCCGAAAATCATTCTCTCCAGAACCTCACCTGAATTCCTTCAGAGACTCCTTGAGCAGGAGGTTCCGGAAATCAACGACGGACTCATCACCATCCACAAAATCGCCCGTATCCCTGGCGAAAGAGCAAAGATTGCGGTAGAGAGCTACAATGAGCGCATCGACCCAGTTGGTGCCTGCGTGGGAGTGAAGGGCAGCAGAATCCACGGAATCGTGAGAGAGCTGCACAACGAGAACATCGACGTGATCAACTACACCAGCAACATCAAGCTTTTCATCCAGCGCGCCCTCTCACCAGCAAGGGTTTCATCCATCCAGCTCGATGAGGAGAACAAAAAGGCAGACGTGTATCTGCAGCCTGACCAGGTGTCGCTTGCCATCGGTAAGAATGGCCTCAACATCAAATTGGCCAGCATGCTCACCGGCTATTCCATCGATGTGTTCCGTGAGCTCAACAACGACGATGTGGACAACGAAGACATCTACCTCGACGAGTTCAAAGACGAGATTGAAGACTGGGTGGTTGAAGCCATCAAGAACATCGGTCTCAACACGGCTAAGAGCGTACTTGACGCACCGAGAGAGATGCTCATCGAAAAGGCAGACCTTGAGGAAGACACAGTAGATGAGGTGCTCAGAATCCTTCGTGCCGAGTTTGAGGAATAATCCTGTGCTGATTCAGACATCTGTGCCCTGGAAAGAGAGCACACCGGAATGATGATTCATTCCAAATGACAAATTAGATAAAAAACTAGTAAAAATATATTACATGCCAGTAAGACTGAACAAAGCTTTAAAGGAACTGAATGTGGGAATTAACACCGTGACTGAATTCCTGCATAAGAAGGGTGTTGCCCTTCAAGATGCCAGTCCAAATGCTAAGATCACGGATGAGCAGTACAAAATGCTCATGGACGCTTTTGGCGCAGACAAGACCAAACATGAGGAGATCCAGAAACAAATGGAGAAAGGACGTTTGGAGAGAGAGCGCCAAAAGATGGAAAAGAAACAGAAGCAGCAGGAAATCTACCGTCTTTCTTCTGAGCCAAAGCAGCAATTCAAAGTCCTTGGTAACATCAACGACTTGAAATCCAAAGCTGAGGAGAAGAAGGAGTCAGCCACTGTGGCAGCCGCTGAGAAACCGGTGGTGGAAAAGCCACAGGAGAACGTCGTTGTCACCGAGACCGTTGCCAAGAGCACAGACGCGGTAGAGAAGCCAAATGCTGGAGAAGCTGCCACGAATGTGGAAGTTGCCGCAAAGAAACCGATTGCAGAGGAGAAAGCAGAACAGCCGGCCGCAGCCGCCCCAAAAACAGAAGAGCAGGAGGAAGTCGTTTCCACTGAACCAGCTTCTGATAATCCAACAGCAGGCAACAAGGACGAACAGCCAGCCCCTCAGCAAGAACAACAGCCAGAGAAAGAAGAGAATAAGAAAGGAAAAATTTTGGGAAAAGTGGATGAAGACGGAGTGTTCCGTACAGAAACACCTACCACTGGCGTTAAACAGGTTGGATTCATCGACTTGAGCAACATCAACTCCAAAACACGCCCTGACAAGAAGAGCAAAGCAGAGAAGAGAAAAGAACGCGAAGAAAAGGAAAGGCTGAGAAAAGAGGCACGTGACGCTTCAAGACAGAGCTCTGATGCTGACAGCTCCGCCAAGAAGAAGAAACGTACGCGTATCGGCAAAGAACGCGTGGACATCAGCGCTGAAGCCGCTCAGCAGACCACCGACCCTCGCAAGAAGAACAAACAGCAGAACCAGCAGCAAAACCAGCAGGCTGGAAAGAAGAATAAGAAAAACAAGAAGAACGCCAAGCCACAGGAGCTGACTGATGAGGAAATCTCAAAGCAGGTGAAGGAAACACTCGCACGGCTCACATCCAAGCAGATGAAGAAGGGTGTGAAATACAGAAAAGACAAGCGAGAGGCCATCCACACCAAGATGCAGGAACTCGAAGAAGAGGAGAATGCAGAAAGCAAGGTACTGAAACTCACCGAGTACGTAACTGCGAATGAGCTGGCCACAATGATGAACGTTCAGGTGAACCAAGTTATTGCCACCTGCATGCAGATTGGCATCATGGTGTCCATCAACCAACGCCTCGATGCAGAAACCATCAACCTCGTGGCAGAGGAGTTCGGATATACGACCACCTACGTGAGCGAGGACGTGTCGAACGCCATCGAAGAAGTGGCTGACGCAGAGGAAGACCTTCAGCCAAGAGCACCAATCATCACCGTGATGGGTCATGTGGACCATGGTAAGACATCATTGCTCGACTACATCCGTAAGACAAATGTCATCGCCGGAGAGGCTGGTGGTATCACCCAGCATATCGGTGCCTACAACGTGAAGATGTCAAACGGAAAACACATCACCTTCCTCGACACTCCAGGACATGAGGCATTCACCGCCATGCGTGCCCGTGGTGCGAAAGTGACGGATATCGCCATCATCATCATCGCCGCCGACGACGACATCATGCCTCAGCCCAAGGAGGCCATCAGCCATGCCGTAGCCGCCAACGTGCCGATGGTGTTCGCCATCAACAAGATAGACAAACCGGGAGCCAATCCAGAGAAAATCAAGGAGCAGCTTGCTGCCATGAACTATCTGGTTGAAGACTGGGGCGGAAAATACCAGAGTCAGGATATCTCAGCCAAAAAGGGAATCAACGTTGACCTGCTCATGGAGAAGGTGCTTCTTGAAGCCGAGATGCTCGACTTGAAAGCCAACCCTAACCGCAAAGCCACAGGTTCTGTGATTGAGTCATCACTCGACAAAGGCCGTGGATACGTGGCTACCGTATTGATTGAGAACGGTACGCTTCATCAGGGTGACATCGTGCTGGCAGGAACTAACTGGGGTAAAATCAAAGCCATGTTCAACGAACGTGGACAAAGAATCCAGAAAGTGCTCCCTGCAGAGCCTGCACTCATCCTCGGACTGAACGGCGCACCTACAGCCGGTGACACTTTCCACGTGATGGAAACCGAGCAGGAAGCCAGGGAACTGGCCAACAAACGCGAACAGTTGAAACGTGAGCAAGGCATCCGAACCACCCGTCGAAAGGGACTTGAAGACATCGCTCACGATATCGCTATCGGTGGTGTGCAAGACCTCAACCTCATTGTCAAGGGAGACGTTGACGGTTCTATCGAGGCATTGAGCGACTCACTCATCAAACTCTCCACTGAGAAGATCCAGGTGAACGTGATTTACAAAGCAGTGGGACAGATTTCCGAGAGCGATGTGTCTTTGGCCAAAGCCTCCGACGCCATCATCATCGGTTTCCAGGTTCGTCCTTCACAGCCAGCAAGGCGTTTGGCTGAGCAAGAAGGCGTTGACATCCGACTCTACTCCATCATCTACGACACCATCGAGGAAATCAAGAGTGCGATGGAGGGAATGCTGGCACCGGAAATCAAGGAAGAGTATGCTGGTACGGCAGAGGTGAAGCAGGTTTACAAAATCACCAAGGTGGGTACTGTGGCAGGAGCTCTCGTGACCGATGGCAAAATCCACCGTTCCGACAAGATTCGTGTCATTCGCGATGGCATCGTGATCCACACGGGCAGCATCAACGCTCTGAAACGTTTCAAGGACGACGTGAAGGAAGTTGGCCTGAACTTCGACTGCGGTATCTCCATCGTCAATTTCAACGACATCCGTGAAGGCGATATTCTGGAGGCATTCGCCGAAATCGAGATTAAACAGAAACTCTAAAAAAGATAAGCGCTGGTTGGCAGATATTTGTCTGACAACCAGTCTTATATATTCTCAGTTTGGATAATGACACTATTGATTATAGCTGTTGCACTGATAGGCGCCTTGGTGGGATTCTGCCAAGGCGCCCTCAAACAATTGGCCAATATGACCGGAATTATTGTCGGACTGGTTATCGCCATCATGGCATATGACCGGTTCGGACAAATGCTGGCCGACCTCACGGGCGCAGAAGAATCTACAGCAGACATCATCGCATTCGTGGCCATTGCCATCCTCTTGCCGCTCGTGCTCGGCTGGCTCGCCACGTTGCTGACGAAGGCATTTAAGATCATTCACCTCAATTTCATCAACAGGATTGCAGGTGCCGTCATCGGTCTGGTCAGCTATCTCTTGTTGCTCAGCGTGGCATTCAACCTCTACGACTTCATCAAAAGCGGAGGTGGGATAAGAACAGAGAAGTTGCCTGAAAGAGAGGAGCTCTACTACGACTTGAAGCAGGCATCCCAACGGTTTATACCCGACCTTATCATTGTGACGGATTCCACAGAGGAGGCCCAAGGCGCAACACCCCGCCATTCCATCAAAGACAAAGTGGAATCAATTGGATTGTAAAGCAGAAAGATAATACAGAACATGGCTAACGAGTTCGTAAAGAAAGTAGCGGAAGAAAAATATAAATTCGGTTTCACCACCGACGTACATACAGAAATCATTGACAAAGGACTGAATGAAGACGTTGTCAGGCTGATTTCCTCGAAAAAAGGCGAACCCGAATGGCTGCTCGATTTCAGGTTGAAAGCTTTCAAATATTGGAAAAGTCAGAAACAGCCTGAATGGGGTCATCTGAAACTGCCTGAAATCGACTATCAAGACATCTCCTATTATGCCGACCCCACCAAAAAGAAGGATAACAGCCAGCCCAAGGAGATTGATCCAGAACTGATGAAAACCTTCGACAAACTGGGCATCCCGCTCGAGGAACGCATGGCGCTCAGCGGAATGGCTGTTGACGCCGTGATGGACTCCGTGTCGGTGAAGACCACCTTCAAAGAAAAGCTGGCAGAAAAAAACATCATTTTCTGCTCCATCAGCGAAGCAGTGAGAAACTACCCTGAACTGGTGCGTAAACATCTGGGATCAGTCGTCCCATACCGCGATAATTATTTCGCCGCACTCAATTCAGCCGTGTTCTCTGACGGCTCGTTCGTCTATATTCCTGCCAATACGCGCTGCCCGATGGAACTCTCAACCTATTTCCGTATCAACGCCAGAAACACAGGTCAATTTGAGCGGACTCTCATCGTGTGTGAGGAAGGTGGATACGTGTCCTATCTGGAAGGCTGCACTGCCCCGATGCGTGATGAGAACCAACTTCATGCCGCCATCGTGGAGATTGTGGTGATGGACAATGCAGAAGTGAAATATTCCACCGTTCAGAACTGGTATCCAGGCAATGAGGAAGGAAAAGGCGGAGTGCTCAACCTCGTCACCAAGCGCGGACTGCTAAAAGGACACAACAGCAAGTTGTCGTGGACTCAGGTGGAAACCGGTTCAGCCATCACTTGGAAATATCCAAGCTGCGTGCTTCAAGGCGATGACTCACAGGCTGAATTCTATTCAGTGGCAGTGACCAACAACTACCAGCAGGCAGACACGGGAACCAAAATGGTGCATCTGGGGAAAAGGACCAAATCCACCATCATCTCGAAAGGAATCTCAGCAGGAAAAAGCGAAAACTCTTATCGCGGACTGGTGAAGGTGGGAAAAAACGCCGATGGAGCCCGAAACTATTCATCCTGCGACTCCCTCCTGCTTGGAAGCCTCTGCGGCGCCCACACTTTCCCTTACATGGATGTGAACAACAACACAGCCACCGTGGAACATGAGGCCACCACCTCCAAGATTTCTGAAGACCAACTTTTGTATTGCAACCAAAGAGGCATATCCACCGAAGAGGCAGTAGGACTGATTGTCAACGGCTACGCCAAAGACGTGATCAACAAACTTCCTATGGAATTTGCGGTGGAAGCTCAGAAACTCCTCAGCGTCTCTCTCGAAGGAGCTGTGGGATAAACTTATTATAAAAAGATAGACTACATTATCATAGAAAATGTTAGAGATCAAGAACCTGCATGCCATCGTGGCAGAAAAAGAAATATTGAAAGGAGTGGACCTCACGGTCAACGATGGTGAGATTCATGCCTTGATGGGTACGAACGGAGCTGGGAAGTCAACCCTCAGCAAAGTGATTGTGGGCGACCCATCCTATCAGGTGACCGACGGAAGCATCACCTTCAACGGAGCAGACCTTCTCAGCATGAACACAGAAGAGCGGGCCAATGCCGGCATCTTCATGTCGTTCCAGCAACCAATAGAGATCCCAGGCGTGTCGATGGCCAATTTCCTGAAAGCCGCCGTGAACGCAAAGAGAAAGTCACAGGGACTTGAACCGATGAAAGCCTCCGAATTTCTCAGCATGATGAGAGAGCGCCGCAAACTCGTTGAGATGGACAACAAACTGATCAACCGGTCTGTGAACGAGGGTTTCAGCGGAGGTGAGCGCAAACGGAACGAGATTTTCCAAATGGCGATGCTGGAGCCTACTTTCTGCATCTTGGATGAGACAGATTCCGGACTGGATGTGGATGCCTTGAGAATCGTGGCAGAAGGGTTCAACAAACTCCGCAAGCCCGACACTTCCGCCATCATCATCACCCACTACCAACGGCTGCTCGACTACATCAAGCCAGACTTTGTCCACGTGCTCCTCGACGGAAAGATCGTGAAGACCGGAGGACCTGAACTTGCCAGACAGATAGAAGACAACGGATTCGATTGGATCAAGCAGTCCATCTGACAATCTTGATTATGGTGAAACCTTCCTCAATCATTGAGTTGGTGAAACCTTTATTGAAATGACCATCATAACGCGAAAAGCTATAATGCAAAGCGAGAAACAATATATAGAACTCTACCAAGAATGCAGGGAACAAATCCTAAAGAGGAGTTGTGCTGTGATGAACGATGTACGCGATGAAGCATTCAATCGTTTCAAATCGGCAGGTTTCCCTTCGCAGAAGGTGGAACGCTACAAATATACGGATGTGGATAAGGCTTTCAATCCCGATTACGGAATCCTTTTCACCCCACTCGGCATCCAACCATCCCGTTATCTTTTCAACATCGAGGAAGCCCCTGTTGATGCCTCAAAATACTACAACCGCATCGCAGACCAGAACGACGGTGTCACACTGCTCAACACCATGCTTGCCCATGAATGCCTGATGGTGTATGTTCCCAAAAACACGAAAGTGGAGCAGCCGCTCAGCGTTGACAACTGGATAAAAGGTGAAGTGCCATCCATGATGAACCGAAGGATTTTGGTGGTGATGGAGGAAGGAGCAGAAGCAACTGTCATCATCAATGACCATGCCACAGACCCTCAGCAATTTCTCACAACACAGGTTGTGGAGATATTCTGCCACGACAATTCCCGACTCGACCTTTACGACATAGAAGAGACCACCCCTCAGATGAGGCGTTTCTCCAACGTATATATTCAGGAAGGCCGTGACTGCAACGTGCGCCACACCTGCATCACCCTTCACAACGGACAGACCCGCAACACTTGCGATGTGATGATGCGAGGTGAGAATGCCGAGGCAACGCTCAACGGATGCGTCATCGGATCCGGCACCCAACACACCGACAACAACACCCTCATCAGGCATAGCGTTCCAAACTGCAGGTCGGAGGAACTTTACAAATATGTGCTCGATGGACAAGCCACAGGAGCGTTCGCTGGAAAAATACTTGTTGATAAAGATGCTCAGAAAACCTCCTCTCAAGAGACGAATGCCAACCTATGTGCAAGTCCTGAGTCAAGAATGTACACCCAGCCGATGCTGGAGATTTATGCCGACGACGTGAAATGCGCCCATGGAGCGACAGTTGGTGTGCTGGATGAGGCAGCATTGTTCTACATGCGCCAACGAGGCATCTCACAGGAAGAGGCACGTATGCTCCTTAAAAACGCATTCCTCGGACAGGTGGTCGATCAGATTGCCTATGAGCCTCTGAGAACAAGAATCGCCGTAAAGGTGGAAAAACGATTCAGAGGTGAACTGAAAAAATGTGAGGAATGCAAACTATGTAAATAAGCAATCAGAACTGGATAATCCTGACTCCCATGAACAGAGACGACTTTCCTATATTGTCACGTACCGTTTATGACCGGCCATTGGTCTATCTTGACAATGCCGCCACAACTCAAAAGCCAAGATGCGTGGTGGAAGCCATGATGGAGGAATACTACAATGTGAACGCCAACGTCCACCGAGGTGTGCATTTCCTCTCCCAAAAGGCCACCGACCTGCATGAGCAGGCCAGAGAAACCGTCAGGGAATTCATCAATGCCAGGACCTCATCTGAAATCATCTTCACCCGGGGTACCACAGAGAGCATCAACCTGCTGGCTTACAGTTTTGGAGAAGCTTTCTTGCAGGAAGGCGACGAAGTGCTCATTTCAGAGATGGAGCATCACAGCAACATTGTTCCTTGGCAGATTCTAGCTGAACGCAAAGGACTGAAAATAAAGGTGATTCCTATCACTGATGACGGTCAGATAGACCTTTCCACCTACCGGCGTATCTTGGAGCAAAGCACAAGAATCCGGTTAGTATGCGTCACCCATGTATCGAACGTGCTCGGCACCGTCAACCCCGTGAAAGAAATCATTATGATGGCGCATGAGCATGAGATTCCCGTACTTGTAGATGGTGCACAATCTACTCCCCATTTTAAGGTGGATGTTCAGGAACTCGACTGCGACTTCTTTGCCTTCAGTGGTCATAAGATATATGGTCCTACAGGTGTTGGGGTGCTCTATGGCAAAGAAAAATACTTAGAGCAGATGCCTCCATATCAAGGAGGAGGAGAGATGATTCAGAAAGTTTCGTTCGAAAAGACCACATTCAACCAATTGCCCTACAAGTTTGAGGCAGGAACTCCCGACTATGTTGGCACACATGCACTGGCAACCGCCATCAACTATGTGGACCAAATTGGGATGAACCAAATCCTCAAGCACGAGCAGGAACTCACTGCTTATGCTTTGCAGCAGCTTCGCACCATTGACAATATGGAAATCTACGGGCATCCGGTAGGCAATGCCGGAGATGCCGTCATATCCTTCAATATTAAAGGAATCCATCACCTTGATCTCGGCACATTGCTCGACAGGCTGGGCATCGCCGTGAGAACCGGTCACCACTGTGCAGAACCCCTCATCCATAGGCTTGGCATTGAAGGAACGGTGAGAGCTTCATTTGCCCTCTACAACACCAAAGAAGAAGTCGATGCATTGGTGCAGGGCATCCAAAGAGTAGTGAAAATGTTTTGAAAATCAATTGTAAAGTCAAATAAATCATGGCACAGAAACCATCCATTCCAAAAGGCACACGCGATTTCTCACCCGTTGAGATGGCGAAGCGCAACTATATATTCAACACCATCAAGGAAGTATATGCCCTATACGGGTTCCAACAGATAGAGACTCCCGCCATGGAGAATCTTTCCACTTTGATGGGAAAATATGGAGAAGAAGGCGACAAATTGTTGTTCAAAATACAAAATTCCGGAGATTATTTCCGTGGTATCACTGACGAACAGCTCCTGTCAAGAGACGCTGCGAAACTTGCAAGCAAATTCTGCGAGAAAGGACTTCGTTATGACCTCACCGTACCTTTCGCCCGCTATGTGGTGCAGCACAGGGAAGAACTGGCGCTACCATTCAAACGCTACCAGATCCAGCCGGTATGGCGTGCCGACCGTCCTCAGAAGGGACGCTACCGCGAGTTCTATCAATGCGATGCCGACGTGGTGGGCAGCTCATCCTTGATTAACGAAGTGGAGCTTATGCAGATTGTCGATACCGTATTCACCCGTTTCGGCATCCGTGTATGCATCAAAATCAACAACCGCAAGATTCTTTCCGGCATAGCAGAAATCATCGGTCAGGCGGATAAAATCGTTGACATCACGGTGGCTATCGACAAACTCGACAAAATCGGTCTCGACAATGTCAATGCAGAGTTGGCAGAGAACGGCATCCCTGCCGAAGCCATCGAGAAACTGCAACCTATCATTCTCCTCAGCGGCACCAACGAAGAAAAGCTGCAGACGATGAAAGAAGTGCTGAAAGACAGTGAGACCGGCCTGAAAGGAGTGGAAGAATGCGAGTTCATTCTCTCCAAACTGAATGGGCTGAACAACGAGGTGGAAATCGACCTCACACTCGCCAGGGGATTGAACTACTACACCGGAGCCATCTTTGAGGTGAAAGCACTCGATGTGGAAATCGGCAGCATCACAGGAGGCGGCCGTTACGACAACCTCACTGGAATTTTCGGAATGCCAGGACTTTCGGGCGTGGGCATCTCATTCGGAGCCGACCGTATTTTCGACGTGCTCAACCAGCTTGACCTCTATCCGAAAGAAGCCATCAACACCACAAAGTTGCTATTCGTCAACTTCGGTGAGAAAGAAGCCGACTTCTGCCTGGAGGTTCTCAAACAGGTGCGTAAGGCTGGCATCAGTGCTGAAATCTATCCTGAATCCGTGAAAATGAAAAAGCAGATGAGCTATGCCAACGCCAAACAGATTCCATTCGTGGCACTGGTTGGTGAGACGGAAATGCAGGAGCAGAAAGTAACGCTCAAAAACATGGAGAGTGGAGATCAGAGCATGCTGTCTATTGACCAACTCATTGAAACACTGCTCTGAACATACGACGGCAAATAGAAAAACGTCAGTTCACGCACCTTCGTCATTCTAAAAACGCAATCAGCATGAGAATAGGATTCGATGCAAAACGGTTGTTTTCCAACTTCACAGGACTGGGAAACTACAGCCGCACCACACTGGACATACTCCTGAAGTATGTGCCGGAGCACCAATATCTGCTGTTTGCCCCTAAGACAAAGGAGACTGAAGCCACCAAACGATTCCTGGGTAAATCACAGCCTGAGGTGGTGGTACCCCATGGTAAGCCTGGGGGAAGCCTTTGGCGGACATTTCTGATGGGGAAAGACCTCAGAGAGCGCCATGTGGAGCTTTTTCACGGGCTGAGCAACGAACTACCATCCGGACTGAGAAAACGCGGCATACGCTCTCTGGTGACCATTCACGACGTTGCTTTCCGCACATTCACCGACATGTATAAATGGCATGACCGCCAAATCTACGATATCAAGTGGAAACACGCCTGCCGCCAGGCCGACAAAATCATTGCCATCAGCGAATCAACAAAGCGTGACATCATCCGCTTTTACAACATAGATGAGCAGAAAATCGAAGTGGTTTACCAACCTGTAGCTCCTTTGTTCTACGAAAAGCAACCAACCGATGGCGCACGGAAGCTGGCAGAAGAAACCATTCCAAATCTTCCGCAAAATTTCATGCTGTATGTGGGGTCGGTCAACAGTAGGAAAAACCTGCTCGGCATCGTCAAAGCCATGGAACTGCTGCCATCCGACCTGCAGATTCCGCTGGTGGTGGTCGGTGGCGGAGGAAGCTATAAGCAGGAAGTGCTCCGTTACATAGAAAAACAGCATCTTCAGCACCTCTTCATCTTTCCTAAAAGGATTGACTCCGATGTGGCATTGCAATCATTGTACCAATCAGCATCACTCTTTGTCTATCCATCCTTCTACGAAGGATTCGGACTGCCTGTGGTGGAAGCCTTGTTGTCGGGATGTCCGGTAGTGACCAGCGATGTGTCTTCTTTGCCAGAGGCAGGAGGTCCAGCCTCGCTGAAAGCATCGCCTTCAAGCATTGAAAGTATCGCCGATTGCATTTCCCAAGTCCTCTCCGACAATGGTCAGAGAGAGAAAATGGTGAGCGAAGGCTATGCATACGCCATGCAGAAATTCAACCCCGAAAAACTGGCTCTCCAGCTTGCTGAATGCTATGAAAGCTGCAAAACTCTTCTTTAGGGATCAAAGTTCTATATCAACGGATTCAAACATTATCCAAACGCATCATCATTATGGAATACGACATACGTCCTCTTCAATTGCATTTACTCGACATACTCCTCTCATTTCAGCAGGTTTGTGAGAAGCAAGGTCTTAAATACTATATGGTGGATGGAAGCCTGCTGGGCGCCATGCGGCATAAAGGATTCATTCCTTGGGACGACGATATGGACATCGCCATGCCCCGTGATGATTATGAAAGGCTGATACAACACTCCAAAGAATGGTTGCCTGAGCCTCTTGAATTCGTATGCTTCGAAAATGACCCGAAATATCCGCTCCATTTCGGAAAGATTCAAGACGCCTCAACCACACTGATCGAACGTCCGCACCTCTACTACTTAGGTGGCGTATATGTGGATGTTTTCCCTATCGATGGTGCTCCTGAGGGAAAATGGAGGCAAAAAATCTACGACATTCACTATAAATATCTGAAAAAAGCACTGTATTTCCTCTTCCGCGACCCTTACAAGCACGGACATGGCCCTTCATCATGGATTCCTCTCCTGACACGCAAAATCTACACGCTTCCAGGACTTCAGGCAAAAATCAAACGGCACATGATGAAGCACGACCTCAACACGAGCCGTATAGCAGCCGTGAACCATAACGACGGACTGGGAAGCATGGTCAATAAAGAAGAAGTGCTGGGAGAACCGACTTCAGTGGAATTTGAAGGAAAAACCGTGTGGGGAATGAAAAACAACCATTCCTACCTCACCCAATTATTTGGAGATTACATGACTCCTCCCCCACCCGACAAAATCCATCAACACCATTTTTGGTATATGGATTTAAACAAACCTTACAGAACTTTTGAGCAGGAAGAAAAACAGAAGAAAGCAAAGAAGGAACAATAGAATAGAAGAATTTAAAACTAAATCTTGAAAAGCAACCAACAGCATCAGGACAAGCCTTTCACCCACTTTTTCAGTTCTGAAGAAGATATTCCTTCAGTGCGGGGCACTGTCACCACCTGTTTGCCGTTTGCCTCACACCAGGCAAAAGCCTCCTGAAAACCGCTGTGTCGCTGGTCTGGTCCTTTGGCAAAGATATCAAAGTCCACCTCGCGCACGATGTCCTTCACATTCCGGTAAACCACCACCTCATCCACATAACGCAAGGCACTGACCATAAAGCAGCGCTCTTCTGTGGAATAAATGAGATGGGCATTGGGTTTGAAAGCCTCCACCACCTCAGAATCCTGAACTGCCACAATCAGATAATCACCCAGAGCCTTCGCCTTTCGGAACAGTTCTATATGACCTATGTGAAGCATGTCGTACACACCCACTGTAAGCACTTTCTTCATATCAATTCTATTGTAATTATATGGGGTATTCTTTATAAAAGGGTTAATACACTAATCCTGTCTGCGAAGAACATCCTTCAATGGCCTTCACCCTTATTTGGTTTTCCGGCGTTTGAAATGTTTGTGAAACTCATGCCGTTTCTCATACTTTTCGATGGCAGCATGAATGTAAGCCACGCATTCTTCTTTTTTCCAGCCTCGCAGCTCTGCATAGCGCGACACCACATCAGCGCTCAAACGGCGGTCATGGGTCACCCGCATCAGATTGTCCAGACACTCCTGCTTAGTGGGTGAAGACTTGAAATGAGAGCGGTTCACATCAATCACCTCGAAATGAATTCCGTCAGCCGCCTCATACCAAAGAATATTTGACAGATTTTGGTCACCATGGAGGAAACCTTTGTCGTGCATCTCAACCAAAAACCGGACGTAAGCCTCAAACAAAGGATTGCCAGGATGGAGCTGTCCGATACTTTCCTTCAGTGAACGGTGTTTGGTGTGGGTTGAGAGGAAATATCCTTGTCTGAACAGCCCACAGCGTTTCACTTCAATATATGCAATCGGAGTGGGCGTTTCAATGCCCATCTCTTTCAGCCGGAGCGCGAATAGATAGGCACGCTTTGCTTTTGAGGGACGAATAAAAGTGTAATCGACACGTTGATGGAACATCGGAATCTTGTAACGCTTGACAACCACCTGCAATCCATCAACCTCATACAGCTTCACCACGTTGCGTTTGCGATAGAGCAACGTGCCATCCGAATCAAACCGCTCAGGAATCTGACGGGCAAACTCCTGCAAGTGTTGAAAAGAAGGATTGACAACTACTGATATCATTTGAACTTACGGGTGTCTTTATAGTCGTGGTAGGAATGTTCGAAATCCACATAATCAGGTCGGTGGACACGACGTTTGTTCTCAGGGGGAAGTTCCATATACTCCCCATAAAGCGCACGAAGGTAGGTGTCATAGTCCTCAGGTCCGAAGAAAAGCTGGCTCTCAAACTCATACTCTTTACGCTGTCCTATCACCTTTTTTGAGATGATGCTCTTCTCGCCGTTGTCGAGCATGCAGATTTTGTCATGTTTGTCGAAGTCGCAGGCAGTCTGGACCTTGTGCATCCACCGTTGTAAGGTGGAATTCTTAAAAAGCGACTGAACGATGCGGGGCCACCACGACGACATGCCATGCCCCCGTTTGTAAGGGTCGCGGTTGCGCATATAGAGCAACCGGTTGAGCACTTTATAGGCAGAGAAATGCAGACGGCGCTGCCACCGCTTGTCAGACACAGCATCAAGAACCCACACATCCACATACACACCTCCAAGTTGGTTATACGACCATCTCTCAATCAGGGTAGTACTGCCGTCAATCACCTTCGACAATTCGCCCGGGCACTTCTCGTAGGTTTCCGGACTGATAAACTCGTAAGGTGCAGACAGCCACTCCCGGGCATGCTTGACGAAACGGTTGAAGTCAGGACGGAGCATCGCCACATCTATATCATCATCCCATGGGATGAATCCCTTATGGCGTACCGCTCCGAGAAGGGTGCCGTTGGTGATGAAATAAGGGATGTCGTTTGCACGGCAAATGCGGTCAATTTCCCTGAGGATATTGATGCTGTGATGTTGAATCCGTTCTGTATATTTGTCTGACATTTTTTGCAGGAATTATTCCGATAAATGCTGTTTACAATTGCTAAATGTGTTGTAAATCACATAAAAATAAATACAAAAGTACTAATAATTTGAGAAATTATCAAAAAAAACATATCTTTGTGGAAGAATTCAATATCAATATGCAGCAAAAGACTGTTTTACTGGACTTATCTGACCTTAAAAACCCCACTTGCGGTTTTGGACAGATAGCTTTGAACTATGCTCATTATTTCTCTGAGCTTAACCTGCCCGACATCCGCTTCGTGTTTCTCTTGCCTAAAGGTCCGAAGAGTGATTTAGAAGAGAAAGTGGAGTGCCATTATGTGAGCACCAAGGACAAGAAATCCTACATCAATGTTCCTCCCGTGGATGTGTGGCATTCTGTAAACCAAAATCAACTTTACAACAATGCTGGGCCACAAACCCAGGTGGTTCTCACCATCCATGACCTCAATTTTCTGCGTGAGAAAGGATGGTTGAGCCAGATCAAGCACAAATGGAGGATGCGCAGGCAAATCCGTCAGGCATCAGCCATCACCGCCATCTCTGGATTTGTGGCAGACGAAATCAAGGCCACCTTTCCCAAACAGACAGTCCACAAGCAGATTCAGGTCATCTACGATGCTGTGGAGCGTATCGATGGCAAACCACAGCAGAAACCTGGTTTCGTGGACTCAGAAAAACCATTCTTCTTCGCGATAGGACAAATCAGGATGAAGAAAAACTTCCATCTGCTGCTTGATGTGATGAAAGAATTTCCCGGATACAATCTTTATATCTGCGGCGATGACCATTTCAAGGCAGGTGCGCTCATCCGCAACCGAATTCAGGCTGAACAGATAACCAATGTGAAGCTCACGGGTAAGATATCCGATGAAGAGCGCATCTGGCTCTATGCCCATTGCCAGGCATTTCTCTTCCCAAGCCAGGGAGAGGGATTCGGACTGCCTGCCATTGAGGCCATGCAGTTCGGAAAGGCTGTTTTTGTGGCACCTTTCACTTGCCTTCCTGAAGTCACAGGTGGTCATGCCTTCGTATGGAGTGACGTAAAGACCGAAACTATGGTAGAAAGCATAAAGAGAAATCTTACTGCCTTTTACAAAAATCCAGAACGGATTTCCGCCATGAAAGAATATGCCTTCTCTTTCAGCTATGAGCAGCACGTGCAGAAATACGTGGAACTCTACCGCAATTTACTCAACAATGAAAAATAAGCAAATCAAACATATTCTGGTCATCCGGTTCCGTCGTGTGGGTGATTCTGTGTTGTCCATGGCGTTGTGCCACACCTTGCGACAGACATTCCCCGATGCGGAGATTGATTTCGTGATCAACGAAGGCATCCATGAGCTCTACACCAACCATCCCGATGTGGACCGTTGCATCACATTCAACAATGATGAGAACGGCCATTTCGGACGCTATATCAAAAAAGTGTGGAAAACGGTCCATGGCACCCGCTACGACGTGATCATCGACATGCGGACCACCCTCAAGACCCTCTGGTTCTCTATCTTCTCCCGTTTCCGCACCCCGTTCAGAATCGGCTCCAAAAAGTGGTACTCCTGGATTGGCCTCTCCCATCGGGTGGACAATCATGCGGCGGGAACCGGAAACCGGATTGAGCAGAACAACATGCTCACCGACCCGCTCTCCCAAATCGCCGAGGTGAAGAAAGCCGATACATTCCGCCTCTATGTAGATGAGAATCTCCAAGATGAATATCATCATAAAATGGAAGAGGCAGGCATCGATTTCAGCAAGCCCGTCATCATGGCCACTCCAACGGCACGGTTGGAATACAAAGTGCTGCCTGCACCGACCATGAAATCCTTGCTCAAGAAAATCATAGACACCACGGGTGCCCAAATCATCTTCAACTTCTCAGGCAAAGAGAAAGAGGCAGCTGAGCGCTATCGTCATGAGCTGAATGACGACCCACATATTTTCACCAACATTGAGGCACCGTCTCTGCCTGAGCTCTGTGCCCTCATCGCCAACTGCCAGTTCTTCTTCGGCAACGAAGGTGGACCTCGCCATATAGCTCAGGCGCTTGACATCCCGTCGTTTGCCATCTTTCCTCCGGGTGTGAGCAAAGGCCGGTGGCTACCTTCGGAAGGCGAGCGTTTCGGAGGTATCAGCCCCGATGATTTCATGGAACCATCAGAACAGGATAACCGCAAACTCACCTATCAGCAGCGAATGGACCTGATGACAGAAGGGGAGATTTGGAAAATGCTGGAGCCAAGGCTCTCTACTTATTGTAAACCAAAAGAATGAGATATACATTTTTAACTCTGCTGTTGTTTTTCTCCACCCTTACCCATGGGCAAACCTCTGCAACCGACACGCTTCAGTCCGACAGCATCATCCCTCAGTCAAGATTCCAGACTGAAGCTGTTGCTGATTCCACAACAAACACAAATGAAATAGACAACACATCCGACAAGGAGAGTGCAAGGAAACATTATGTTTATCCCGACACCACGTGGCAGAGTTTCACGACAGGAAGCCGTGTGCATCTGCAACGCCTCAGCCCTCTCGACACGCTGGTGATACCAAAGAAGAACAGTTTCAAGCCCATATTGGAGTCGCTCGCCATCAACTTCGGAGTGTGGGGCTACGACCATTTCATCAGGGACGAAGGATGGGCAGACGTGACGGGCAAAACCATCAAGCACAATTTCAAGGCAGGATGGTCGCTCGACATCGACAGCTACTCAGGCAATCAGTTCTCCCATCCTTATCATGGTTCCATGTTCTACAATGCCGCACGTTACCATGGCCACAATTACTATGTCTCGGCACTATATCCACTCATCGGAAGCTGTGTGTGGGAATATTTCTGTGAGACCAACGAACCCTCCTACAATGACTTCCTTTCCACAGGAATCGGTGGAAGTGCCATAGGAGAGGTCACCCACCGCGTGAGCGACTTGGTGTTCGACAACTCCAAGCGGGGAGTGGAAAGGTTATTCAGAGAATTAATTGGTGGTTTTCTCAATCCAGCCAGAGGTGCACACCGCCTCTTCTCCGGACAGATGTGGAAAGTGAGTCAGAACCGTGGAAAGATTGTAGAGCCAGAACCCTTCTCGCTCGATGTGGGAATAGGAAACCGATATATGAAGGAGATGCGTGGCCAACACCGGCAGAAGAACGTGGCATACGTGGATTTCCTCATGAACTATGGCCAGCATTACGATGGCAAGGACTCCCACAAGCCATTCGACTACTTCAGGCTCTATGCCCTTCTCAATATATCCGGCAACGACCCCACATTCAGCCATATCGACATCAAGGGCCGTATAGCCACCAAGCAGTTCTCAACAAGCAAGAACTGGCAATACGACCTTGGATTCTACCAAGTCTATAAATATATCGACAACTACGGCGACAACAAAACCCAACGCCCAGGGAATTATGCACTGCTCAATGAAGCGTGCAGCTTTGCCGGCGGACTGTATGTGGAGAAAACAGGACGGAAACTGTCGTTCAGCAATGACTTCATGATTGATGGAGTGGGATTTGGAGGGACCACTTCTGATTACTACAAGCCAAGACGCTACAACTACGCCTCCGGCTTCAGTTTCCGCAATGATACCCGGTTATGCGTGAACCACATCCTGGCTGTGGGCAATGACCTATATTTCGCCAGAATGTTTGTGTTCAAAGGAACAAAAAAAGGAGATATGGAGGAAGCCAACCCTTATTATTGGGGAGATAAAGGTAATAACTCCATACTGATGAACAGAGCTTATCTCAACATAAATTTGAAGTACAATATCAAATTCAATATAGAGCACATCCTTTATTACAGACGGTCAAACTACGACCAATACCCCCATGTCAGGGCTAACAGCTATGAGATGAAATTAGGACTCATCTATTCCATTTAAAGCCGTATCGATATTTCTTTTGAGCCCGTCATATTTCGCCCGTTTCACAGCAGAACCTCTGAATAAACGCTGATAGCCATCTTTCGTAAGTTGCTTCCAGTCATCCGCAGTCATTGAGAGCAACTCTTCTGAAGGTTCAAGCTCCTTAATGGAGGTGGGTGTGGCAAATCGGTTGTGGGGGCACGCTTGCTGACAGCGGTCGCAACCATAGATGCAATCACCCATTTTTCCGGCATATTCATCAGGAATGACTCCACGGTTCTCTATCGTCAGATATGATAGACATTTCGATGCATCTATTCGGTAGGGCTCGCCTAATGCCCCTGTGGGACAAGCGTGAAGACATTGCTCACATCGCCCGCAGTGAAATTCAAGTGGCTGGTCGTAGGATGTGAATGAACGATCCGTGATGATCTCACCCAAAAAGAAGTAGCTGCCCTTGCCTGGAATAATCAGACTTGTGTTTTTACCAATAAACCCAATCCCAGCTTGCCAAGCCCAATAGCGGTCAAGCATAGGAACCGTGTCGCAACAAATCAGGCCAAGGTTTTTTCCGGAAAAGTCTTCCTTCTCTTTCACATAACGCACATCAACCACACCAAGCACACTTGCCAAATGCTCAAGCCGGCTCTTCATCACGTCGTGATAGTCTTTCCCGTAGGCATAATAAGCAAACTGTGGATGTCCCTTCTCTATCAACTTCGAAGGATAATAATTCATTGCAACGACCACCACACTTTTCGCCCCTGGCAACAGCAAGCGTGGATCCATACGCTTCTCCTGATTACCCTCCATATAGCGCATGTCAGCGTTGAATCCACATGCAAGCCAGTTGTTGAATGCGGCAGACACTTTTTCACCCACATGGTCTGCAACAGCCACCCCACAAGCAGAAAAGCCGAGACGAGCTGCCTCAGACTTCAAAACCGCTGTGTCATAGGATGGAATCTTCATGCCAAATCATGAAATCACTTCAGGTGCCTGCTCCATTTCATGTTCTCATCAAATTTCTTGAATTCATAGCCTTGTTCTCTCAGCCATTCTATGCAGCGTGGAAGAGCTGTCTTCAGTTTTTCGATGCTTTTCAGAGAATCATGAAATGTGATGATTGACCCGTTTCGGGCATATTTCTTCACATTTTCCACCACATCCTCCGCATCAATCCATTTGGAATAGTCGCGGGTGACAAGGTCCCACATGATGATGGTGTATTTATGTCTGAGGAAAAGATACTGCCAGCGGCGCATCCATCCATGGGGCGGACGGAAAAGTTTCGTCTGGATCAGTTCGTTGGCCAGCCTCACATTCTTGAGGTATTTGATGGTCGGTGTGCGGAAACCAATGTGGTTGAACGTGTGGTTGCCCACACTGTGCCCCCGTCGTTTGATGTCGGCAAAAAGTTCCGGATATTTACGCACGTTGTCGCCCACCATAAAGAAAGTTGCTTTGATGCCGTAATGGTCGAGCGTGTCGAGAATCCAAGGGGTGGCCTGTGGGATGGGGCCGTCGTCAAAGGTGATATATACCGCCTTCTCATCACGTTTCATCCTCCAGATGGCGCTGGGATAGAGCCATCTGAGCCATTTGCTGGGTTGTTCGATAAACACGGAAAAAGGGAATTGAATGAAAGAATACGGCTGTCCACCTTTTCATGATGGACAGCCGCTGAACTATATCAATTGAGAGAAATACCAAGTCGCTGGCAACGTGCGATGAAGTCGCTCATCGGCTTTTGAAGCCTTGATTCCATCGCATCGCCTTTCTCTTTCATGCTCTTCTTCTGCGCCTCAGAGAAAGCAGGATAGCCTTTTGCATCCTCGCTGATGGCAGAATCGTAGAGGCTGATGAGGTTGCCGATGGTCACAATCTCCGCATAGCATTCGTTGCATGCTGTAAAGAAGCGGTTGTCGTTGAGCGACATGTACCAATCTATGTATTCAGCCGAACGCTTCTCCAGAGCCTCGATGATGTGGTCGGCCTTATCGATTTTGCCCAGACGCAGATAGGATGTGGCCATGTCGAGAGAACCGCTGTAAGGATCGTGAGGAACATTGTATTCAGGTATCTCCGTCTCGCATTTTTCCAATGCCTTGAGCGCCTTGTCGTTCTTGCCTTCATCCACCAGACTGCGGATAAGCATGGAGAACCAGCGGCGGTGGGTGAAGCACATGCGCTGGGTGGTCTCATCAATGTAGAGTCCTGGCTGACGCAGGTTGCCATAACGATATTTGTTCATCATGTTGTCGTACATCTTCTCCGTATCCACCACAGTGCGCTGAGCCTGATTCTGCTTGAAGGTGAACGGAGTGAAACGCCATGCGATTCCTTCCTGCATGAAATGCTGATAGAGGTTACCATAATTGTCAGGTCCCACCGTTGTGGACATATACAGCGGACGTGAGAAATTGCTCTGACCAATCATCTCGAGCATCATCATGAAATTCTTATAGACCGTAGGTTTGCCTTTCAGGTCAATGATCATGCGGTCAGGAATAGAGTCGTTCTCAATCTTCATTCCCGACTTTCGTACAGCCTCCTTGTCCACATTCAGATAGAGCGAATCAGACGGTAGGCAGGATGGCAGCTTGCTCACATAATCCTTATACTCCTCAGGCACGTTCTTGAGTACGAACTTCTGGATGGCATTGTTGAGTTCAAACGGCTCCTCACCCCATATCTTACGGGCATCCTCAGGCGAATTGGTGTAAGCATCATTGATGATGTCCTTCATGTGGAGTTCCTCACCATTATCACCCATTCCCACTACTGGATTCACATCCACCACCTCGTTCTCACCGGTCACATATTCGTAGCGTTTCCATGAGATTGGAAGCGGCGAAGAGGCATTTTCGCCCTCAAAGGCCGGACGTTTCATCTGGTCGATGTACCAGTCGGTCTGCAGATAGCTGAGGTTGCACACACGCACGTCTGTTCGGTTGCCTTCTGTATCCTCATTATACCAAAGTGGGAAGGTGTCGTTGTCGCCATTGGTGAAAATCACACCGTCGTGAGGAATAGTTTCCAGATAGTTCAGACCGAAGTCACGGCAGATATAGCGGCCGCTGCGGTCGTGGTCATCCCATGTCTGGCTCACCATCTGCGCAGGAACCACTACGGCAGGAACAGCAGCGATGGCGGCTGCCACCATCTCTTTGCCGCTCAGATATTTCTTAATCCAGTCATAAATGGCAGCAACGCCCAGTCCGCACCAAATAGCGAACGCATAGAAAGAACCGGCATAGGCATAGTCACGCTCACGAGGCTGTCCCGGCGTTTGGTTGAGGTAGAGCACAATGGCCAGACCCGTCATGAAGAAGAGGAAGAACACCACCCAGAACTGCTGGATGCCCTTCTTCCCTTTGAAAGCCTGCCAGAAGAAACCGAGCAGACCGAGGATGAGCGGCATGCAGTAGAACACGTTGTGCCCCTTGTTCTCGCGCAGGTCTGAAGGAAGCTTGCTCTGGTCGCCAAGCATTGCATTATCGATGAACGAGAAACCGGTAATCCAGTTGCCGTGTTCGAGCTCTCCGTTACCCTGAATGTCGTTCTGACGTCCCGCGAAGTTCCACAGGAAATAACGCCAGTACATGAAGTTCACCTGATAAGACACGAAGAACTTCAGGTTCTCTCCAAATGTAGGAATATGGACAGCCCCTTCCTGATTGTAAGGATAAGAAACGGTTTTCTTATCCACATCTCCCAGCCACCCTTCATACAGACGGGCATCCTTACTGCTGTAGATGCGCGGGAAGAACATGCATTGGTCGCTTGGATAGACATACTCAATCTTGCCTTCCATCGCAATGTATTCGTCTTTCTCATCAACGTTCTTTTTCTCCTTTCGCATGTATTTCGGAGCCCCTTCATTGACTTTGTACATCATCTTTTCCTTGTCAACTTCAGGCTGGGAAGCGTATGTAGGACCATAGAGCAGCGGACGATCGCCATATTGCTCACGACCAAGGTATTCTGCCAGTGTGAACACATCCTCTGGAGAGTTCTGATCCATTGGAGGGTTAGCAGTTGAACGCAGCACAATGACAGCATAGCTTGAATAGCCGACGGTGATGAGCGTCATGCAGAGCAGCGTGGTGTTGAGCAGCCGTGCCGACACATGCTTGTGGACAAAGAGGAAATAAGCAATAATAGCCAACACGATGAGACCTATGATCACACTTGTCGTTCCGTGACCATAGAACGGTATGCCCAGCAATGCGGTGCAAACGAGGAAAGCTACCTTGGCCTGCACGTCGATGGCAGTCTTGTGGGTCTTCCAAAGCCCCCACACGAGTGCTGCAATCAAGAGAATGATATAGACATAAAGCCCTGTGTTGAACGACATACCCATGCTGTTGACGAACAGGAGTTCAAACCATCCGCTCACCTTCATGATGCCTGGCACCATACCATAAAGAACGGCTGCCACAATCACAACCGAGAGTCCCAGCACGAGCAATGAGCCTTTCAGTGTCGGCTCCTTACTCTTCTTGTAGTAGAACACCAGCACCATGGCTGGAATACAGAGAAGGTTGAGAAGGTGAACACCAATCGAAAGACCCACAAGGTAAGAGATGAGCACCAGCCACTTGTCGCTGTGAGGCTGGTCGGCATTATCCTCCCATTTCAGGATCAGCCAGAACACCAAAGCGGTGAAGAATGATGAAAATGCGTACACCTCACCCTCCACAGCTGAGAACCAGAATGTGTCGCTCCATGTGTAGATAAGCGCACCCCCTACGCCACTGGCCATCACGGCGATGGTCTGGGCCAGAGAGATTGCAGGCTTATCGCCACAAATCAATTTCTTGGCAAGATGAGTGACACTCCAGAAGAGGAAGAGGATGCACCCCGCACTGAGAAGTGCGGACATGATGTTGATCATCTTCGCCACCTGTGTGGCATCACTTGCAAAAAGGGTGAAGAATTTGCCGAAGAGCATGAAGAAAGGTGCTCCAGGTGGGTGTCCCACCTCCATTTTCTCGGCAGTGGTTATAAACTCAGGACAGTCCCAGAAACTGGCCGTAGGCTCAATCGTGGAACAGTAGGTGAAAGCCGCAATGGCAAAAACCACCCATCCTGTGATGTTGTTTACCAGCTTATACGTTTTCATTTATTTTGTTGATTTTGATTATTCTGGTTATGATGACCATATAATGTGCAAATTTACGAAAAATAGCTCATTCCACACACTTTCAACGGAATTAAAAGGTTTTATTCACATTATTTGACAAAAAAACACTAACTTCGCTGAAAAAAATAAAAAGCAAACACAAATGGCAGACTATATCTTTGAATTGCGGTTGAAAGTACGCGACTACGAATGCGACCTCCAAGGGATTGTGAACAATGCCAACTACCAACATTACATTGAGCACACCCGACATGAGTTCCTGTTGGCTCACAACGTGAGTTTCTCCGACCTCCACTCAAGAGGTATTGATGCCGTAGTGGCACGGCTCAACATGCAGTTCAAGGTGCCGCTCAAAAGTGGTGATGAGTTTGTGTCAAAGCTTTGGCTCAAGAAAGAAGGCATCAAATATGTGTTCATGCAGGATATCTTCAGGGCTTCCGACATGAAGCTGGTGGTGAAAGCCCAGGTTGACACCGTCTGCCTTGTCAATGGCAGGCTCTCTGACTGCCAAGAGCTCAATGAAGCTTTCGCACCTTTTTTTCAATCATAAGTTATCTTTATCATCCTCATCCCACTTGTATTTCCGTTTGGGATTGCGTGGGAACCACCCTTTCTGCACCCGTTTTTCCTGTGCGAACAGTTCTCCAATTCCCCAAAAGGCAGAGAAGGAGAATGAGCCGAGGATGGCAGAAACGGTGATGTTTTCGATAACCAAGGAGATGACCAATCCGATGATTCCAGCCAGCAGCCAGGTCCACCATAATTTGGTACCCCAATAATATTCCATTTTTATCACTAACGGATGGAACAGTCCTATAATCAGAAAGGTGCAGGCACCAATCAAGAGTCCTTCAAAGTGCATGTATCTTAAATTATAAATGGAAAAACGAATAGCAAAGGATGCCCGCCTCACGTGGCCGGACATCCTTTGTTGTTGTCATCGTTGACTTGCCAATTGTTCTTTTTCAATGGAAAACAGCCTATTCATCCTCAGCCTCAGCATGGATTGGAATTTCTTTCTTGATGCTTTGGTCGAGCGAAATCAGCGTCTCTGTGGAATCCACGCCATGGATTCCTTGAATGCGGTTGTTCAAAAGATCCATCAACTGCTCATTATCGCGTGCATAGAGTTTCACGAGCATCGTGTAAGGCCCTGTGGTGAAATGGCATTCCACGATTTCCGGAATGTTTTTCAGTTCATCCACCACAGCTTTATACATAGATCCTTTTTCCAACCGGATTCCCACATAGGTGCAGGTGGAGTAGCCCAGGCTCTTTGGGTTCACGTGATAGCCTGAACCAACTATCACATTCAAGTCAATCAGTCGCTGCACACGCTGATGAATGGCGGCTCTCGAGACGCCACATGCCTGTGCCACCTCCTTGAAAGGGATTCGGGCATTATTGGAGATAATCTCCATGATTTGCAAGTCTAACTTGTCAATCTTTTCCATTTTTGTGTTAAAATTTGTAGTTTTCAGCTACAAATGTATAAATTAAATTTTACAAATCACACAAAAATTACTTTTTTTTGCTGACTTATTTGCATTTTGTCGCCAAATCATTGTTTTTTGGCAATTATAGATGCTTTAATCAAACAAAAACGAAGCATTTCGTCATTTTTCAATTGACAAAAGCTCAACAGTGAAGATCAAGGTTGAGAACGGAGGAATCTTACCTGCCGCACGCTCACCGTAAGCGAGGTTGTAAGGGATGTACAACTCCCACTTTGAGCCCACCGGCATGAGGCAGAGTGCCTCAGTCCATCCTTTGATCACCTGATTCACTCCAAACGACGTCGGTTCCCCACGCTTATATGAAGAGTCGAATTCCGTGCCGTCGATCAGATGTCCCTCATAGTGAACCTTCACCCTGTTGGTGGCCTTCGGGATGGCACCTGTTCCTTGGGTCAGGACCTTATACTGAAGTCCGCTCGGCAGGCTTACCACACCATCCTTACCCTTGTTCTCAGCCAAGAATCGCGCACCTTCTTCCTTGTTCTTTCCGTAGAGCCTGTCAGAATTTTCTTTCTGGCGTGCCTGCATCTTTGTCTGGAAGTGCTTCATCGCCTCATCTGCAGTCATGTTTCCTTTTCCCTGGATGCCGGCAATAATGCCTGCAGCCACAATGGCAGGATTGATCTTCTTATCCGGTTCGGCAGCATAGTAGTCTTTCGACATATTCTCGCTCAGCTGACCGACTTGTCCTCCAATACTTAATCCTTGAAAATAAGCATGTTTCTTTTTGTCGGAAGGGTCGAGTGAAGTTCGGTCCATCATGCCTGCAAAGAAGTCGTCCACATAGGCGCTGTCCACTCCCAACTGCTGAGTCATGTAGTTCTTCAAACCACCCGACTGGGCGATACCGAAGATATAGGCAAGAGAATCGCCTGGATTGCTCAAAACTGGGTCTTTGGCCACAAACGTTTTTGGAGTTTCAGTAGCTACCATCATCAAATCTGCAGCCGACAGTTTGTCCTCAATCTCCGCCAATTTCGCACTCTCTTTCAGCGCTTTCTTCGCAGTTTTCTTGCCCTCTTTGAAAGCCTTCTTTCCTTCTTTGTGGGCTTTCTTAGCCTCTTTCATTGCCTCTTTCACCGCCTGCCCCACGTTATCAGCCGATTTCTGTGCAGAAACGGAAGTGAAAGCAGCCAGGGAAAATAGGCAAACGAGCGTTGTTAAAATATTTCTCATATTCTTGCGCTTACTTAGTTATTGGGGACACTAACGGTGAGCCTTGCTGAGCTCCATTGATCAGCTGGTTATTCAAAGCAGCCTTCTGCGCTTCTTTCTCAGCTTTCTTTCTGGCCTTTTCCTCAGCCTTCCGCCGTTCTTTCTCAGCTTTTTTCTGAGCCTTCTCAGCTTGTTTCTTAGCAGCTTTCTCAGCCTTCTTCTCAGCTTTCTTCTGGGCTTTCTCAGCCTCTTTGCGTGCCTTCTTCTCAGCTTTCTTCTGAGCCTTCTCAGCCTGCTTCTTGGCAGCCTTCTCAGCTTTCTTGGCTTCCTTGGCAGCGGCTTTCTCAGCATCTTTCTGAACCTTGGCGGCAGCCTTCGCAGCGGCTTTCTGTGCAGCTTTCTCCGCAGCGGCTTGCGCCTTTTCAGTCACAGCAGCCTGGTCAATGACCTGGGCACTCACCGATGTGGTGAGACAAAACGCCATCATCATAGCGATTATGATCAAAACTGACTTTTTCATAGGTGTATGATATTAAGTAATGAAGAATGAAAAATAAAAAACGGGATTCCCGGGCAAACCAGGAACCCCGGATAAACGATGTATCGGTTAAAATCAGGATTACTTAGCCTCAATTGTGAAGATGAGGGTAGAGTAAGGCTTGATTGGACCCGTCTCACGAGTGTCATAACCCTGAGCAGAAGGGATAGTCACTTCCCACTTGGCTCCCTTAGGGATGATTTTCAGGATTTCCTGCCAACCTGGAATCACGCTCGGACGCTTCATATCCACCTGGATAGGCTGCTTGCCCTCACCCTTTGAAGAGTCGAACTCAGTGGAGTCAATCAGGCAACCCACATAGTCGCAAGTCACTACAGAATCAGCATTGATGGCACTTCCCTCAACACCAGTTCCCGGCTCCAGCACTTTATACTGCACCCCGCTAGGAAGGGTCTTCACACCTTCTTTCTTGGCATTGGCAGCGAGATAATCCTCGTTTTTCTTCTTCCAATCAGCATATTTCTCCGACACGTTCTTGTCGTGGATTTCCTTTGATTTGTTGTTGAATTGAGTGTTAGCCTGAGCAATAAGCGAGTCTTTCTCTGCACCGTCCTTCATTTTCAGTCCGGCAACAAGACCTTCCACAATCTTCTCAGTGCCGATACGCTGGGTGCTGTCCTGCCCATAAACCTCCATGGTCAAGCCTTTGGCCATATTCTGAATATCGCCACCGACCATCAAGCCCTTGTTGTAGGCCTCAGCAGCCTTGCCAGAAGCATTGGCACCCTCTTTCATTCCCTTGATGAAGTCATCAAGATAAGCGGTGTCAACCCCAAGCTGCATCATCATATACTGCTTCAGTCCACCCGACTGAGCCAGTCCAAGGTTGTATGCCATGGAGTCAATGCCGGCATCTTTCACCACTGGGGCAGCATTGTCGTCGCCACTCCCCTTTTTACATGAATACATCACTGCAGCGCTCAATGCCACTGCTAAAATCACTAATTTCTTCATTTTTTTTTGATTTATTGTGTAGTTTAAAATTTCTATTTAAAGCACCTCAATGAGTTCCACATCGAAGATGAGGGTAGCATAAGGAGGAATCATTCCGCCTGCCCCGCTCTCACCGTATGCCAAGAGATAAGGGATATAGAAGCGGTATTTTGCGCCCTCCGACATCAGCTGAACGCCCTCAGTCCATCCAGGAATCACCTGGTTGAGGCCGAAAACAGCCGGCTCATTGCGCTGGTAAGAAGAGTCGAACACCGTTCCGTCAATCAGAGTACCCTCATAATGGCAACGCACCTTGTCGGTGGCTTTCGGCTTTTTGCCTGTACCCGGATTCAGCACCTCATACTGAAGGCCACTCTTCGTGGTGATCACTCCTGGCTTTCCGGCATTGTTTTGGAGGAACACACGTCCTTCCTCAAGTGCCTTTTTCCCGGCTTCAGCCTTCTCGGCATTCATCTTGCGCTCCTGTTCAGCGAAGAAGCTGTTCACAATCTGCTGAGCCTCAGAGTTCTTCACTTTCAATTCGTTACCTTCGAGTACATCCACGATACTTTGGGCGAAATCCTCAACAACGAGAGAACCTTTCAATCCCATCTGTTTCAGTTGCTGGGCGATTCCCAATCCCAATGCATAACTTAATTTGTCCATTTTTCTTTATTCTAAAATTCCTATTGATTATTATCAGTCATATTTAACCTGCTAACGGTCAAATCACAAAATTCTTACAAATTTACGCTTTATTTTGCTGAATATGAACAAGAGAGCAGAAAAAATACTTGATTTTAAAGATTTTTTATGAATCGCTCTGCCTGGTCAAGCAAATCGAAGAGCTCATCCATCGTCTCAGCACGCAAAATCTGGATGCGCAGCTTACGAAAATCAGGTATTCCCTTAAACACAGGTGATGATGCCAAATGTCGGCGTACATGGATGATTCCGCCTAATTCCGTTGCCTTTTGAGGCTTATCGGTTCGTGCCAGTGAGTTTGCCACACTCTCCCGAACCTGACGACGCAATACATCCATTTTCCACTCCAACGTCATGTCGGAAGAGACCGTCCCCGTATCTATATACTCACGAATTTCGCGAAAAACCCACGGACGGCCAAACGATGCGCGTCCAACCATCACGGCGTCAACGCCATATTCATCAAATGCTTTTGCCGCCTTCTCTCCCGAGTCGATGTCTCCATTTCCAATAATAGGGATATGGATTCGTGCATTGCGTTTCACGGCTCCTATATAGCTCCAATCAGCCTCCCCGGTGTACATCTGACTCCGTGTCCGGCCATGAATCGTGAGCGCTTGTATGCCGCAGTCCTGAAGCTGTTCAGCCAGCTCCCCGATAATTTTGCTTTCATGGTCCCATCCGAGGCGTGTTTTCACGGTGACGGGAATACGGACTGCGCGTACCACGGCACGGGTGATGTCGAGCATCAGCGGTATATTGCGCAACATACCTGCCCCGGCACCCTTTCCCGCCACTTTCTTCACAGGACAACCGAAATTGATGTCGAGCACATCGGGATGCGCCTCCTTCTCCACGATTTTGGCTGCCTCCACCATGGAGTCAACGTCACGTCCATAAATCTGTACAGCCACAGGCCTTTCTGCATCCGACACCACAATCTTGTCGAGACTCCGGTTGACAGAACGGATCAAGGCTTCCGCACTGACGAATTCGGAATAAACCATGGCAGCGCCAAACTCCCGGCACAAAAGCCGAAATGCACGGTCAGTCACATCCTCCATCGGTGCAAGCAACACGGGTTTCTCACCCAAATCCACATTTCCTATTTTCATGACGTCGTATCTTATTAAAACAGAGATGATTGATCAAGACCAAATGGTTCCTAAACTCGGAAATCACTTCATATTCATTCCTCATCATCCAAATCATCCAATTCACGGATGCATCGTCCCGCATCATCCATTGAAAAACCTCGTGACAATGCGAAACGGATAAGTTTTGCATAGCGGTCGTAGTGGTCCTTGTATTTCAGGTTGCGTGCTTTCGCCCTCAGCAATTCCTTCAAAGTGGCCACCGCCTCGTCTGGTTTGAGTTCTTCGAGCGCGAGCAAGATGTTGTCGTCGCTGATGCCTTTCAGCCTGAGTCCCCTGACGATTTTGTCGCGCCCCCATCGGTTGAAACGGAACTTGCTCCTTACAAAGGCGCAGGCATAGCGCTGCTCATCGATGTAGCGTTCGTCCAGCAGTCGGCGGACAATGCGGTCCTCCGCGCCTTCAGGAAGATCCCATCGCGCCATCTTCTGCCGGATGTCGCTCACACAATATTCAGCCTTGGCACATAAGTTGGCCAACCTTGACAGGGCAGTCGCTTCAGCTATTTTTTTCTTAGTGGTTTCCATATACAATCCTTGGGTTGTCAAACTGATCGGTTTTCAGCGTCACTCCCTCAAAACCAGCCTGACGCATCAACTCACAAACCTGCCCACCAAACCGACGGTTGATTTCAAAGAATAACTGTCCACCAGTCCGTAAAGCCACAGTTGCGAAACGCGTGATGGCTCGATAAAAGAGCAACGGGTCATCATCAGGCACGAAGAGAGCAGCATGCGGCTCAAAGTCAGTGACGCGGCGTTCCATCTCCTCCGATTCTTGCCGACAGATGTAAGGAGGATTGCTGACTATCAGATCAAATACCTCCGACATCACAGAAAGATTGGTGGAGAGGATGTCACGCTGCTCAAAGCAGATGTCCAAACCAAGCTGTTCAGCATTATTCCTTGCCACCCTCAACGCCTCAGGAGAGATGTCCCAAGCCGTCACCTCTGCCAATGGAATCAACTGCTTGATGGCCAATGCAATGCATCCACTTCCCGTGCCTATATCCAGAATCCTTGGCGACTTCCTATCAGCCAAGGCATTCACCACTTCGTTTACAAGTTCTTCCGTTTCGGGCCGTGGTATCAACACCGCAGGTGTCACGTCCAGTTCCATTCCCATGAAATCAGCCTTTCCCAACACATATTGGACCGGCTCACCTCCACAGATACGGTCCACACACTTATCCAAACGCTGCACGTCGGCGGCTTCCAACTCCTCTGCTTTTCCCATCAGAACATCGGTTTGAGAGAGTCCGAACAACTTCTCGAACAACAACATCGCCACCGCTTTCGCCTCTCCTTCTTCCATGGTTGCGGAAATGCGACGGATGACAGACAGACGTATCGAAGTGTGTATCATTCAGGATTTAGGGTTTCAAATTCATTTTGCGGCTGAACCAAGGAAAGGAACGGTTGGTCAGCCAGAAGAAGAATGCTCCTGCAAACAGTCCTGCCACCGAATCCACTGCATAATGCGCCTTGAGATAGACAGTGGCAAAGAAGAGTATGAGGGCAAAAGGAAAGAGAATCCAGAAGAATTTCCGGCTGCCTGTCCGCCAGGCGAGCAACATGGTGACCACCGCCATACCCACATGACTGCTTGGAAAAGCGGCTGTTGGATGTTCACCTGCCTCTTGTGCCTGCAAAACCAGTCGGCTGAACAGTCCTCTCACCTCGAGTGGAAGGATTTCAGTGTTTGTCCGGAAATAATCGTGCATCTCAGGAAACACAGGGCTGTCGCCCATCGCCACTCCGTTTGCTGCATAATAATATTGCGGTCCTGCCACTGGCAGGAAGTCAAACACCAGGTAAAACAGGAAAAAGGAGCCAAGAAACACAAATGTCGCGCGCTGGAAGTCTGCATACCGTGCGAGGAAATAAAAGAGAACCATGGCAATCATGAGATAATAGTAAGAGTAATACCCCATGTTGAACAGTTCATACCAAAATGTGGAGCTGAGCCATTCGCCAAACTTGAGCGATGGCTGGAAGCCAAACACGCTGTAGTCGATAGAAGCGAATATGTGGTCTTTGTAATCAAAGAGCTGGCAAAACTCGTATGTTTCTGGATACCAATAAATCAGGCTGAGAAAAATCGGTGATATGCGCAACAGAACAGTTGCTTTGCAAGGATAACGCCGGTGGACAAACCACATCACCGCCATCACCAGCAACATCAGTCCACGTGCGGCCAGCATTTGTAAGGGCGAGTTGAGGTTCCCCCACTCCGCTCCTATCACGATGGTGGTCAACGCCATATACACAAGCGTAGTGGCCTCAAAACTGAGAAGACCACGCTCGTCACGTCGTTTCAATAAATCCGAAAAGAAAGAATACTGCTTATTTCCCATGAAGGCAAATATTTTTTGTAAGGCTATATCCTGAAACACACTGCCTTACAGCCAGCCATGTGACTTATACCACGCAGCTGTCTCCTTCACGCCTTTCTCCAAGTCCCACTTCGGTGTATATCCGATTTCGGTGAGAAGCGGCTCAATGTCGCAGTTCCAGTTGCGCTGGCTCATGATTTTATATTTGTCGTTATTGAGTGTGGACACCTTCCCACGCATTCCTGCGAACCACTGAGAGATGGAGCATACCAGTTTCAGCACAAAGAGTGGAGCCTTGATGTGGAGCACATTCTTCGCTCCTGTCTCACGCTGGATATAATCGCTGAACTGCCGTGAGGTATAGACTTTTCCGTCGCTCACATGATATATTTTATGGTTGATTTCGTCAATGCCTTCGGTCAAGACTTTCTCAATGGATTTGAAGATGGCTCCCACCAAATCCTCCACATACACGAAAGTCAGTTCCTGAGGCTTAAACCCTACAGAAAAGTCAACGTGATTCTTGATGCTCTTGAATTGGAGATAATAGTCGCGCTCCCGCGGTCCATATACTCCTGTAGGTCGGAAAATGACGTATGGAAACTCATATCCGAGGCATTTCAGGTAGTTCTCGCTCTTGCATTTACTATTAGCGTATGCTGTGTTCGGTTGTGGTTCATCAGTGCTGAGCATCGGAGCATAAATACTGGCAGGCTCCTGTTTGGCAGGGGCAATCGCCTCATCCCCTTCTCCACTGGTATTAGCCACACTCTTCACCTGCACTTTCCGTTCTTCCTTGATCGGTCCGAGAACGCTGAGTGAGCTCATGTAGATGAACATCTTAGGAATCATATTGAGTTCTTTCAGCTCTTCCACGAGGTTGATGGTGCAGTCATAGTTGTTCGTGTCGAAATCCTCAGGATTGAGGCATTTCGTGGCTCCAGCGGCATGGATGACGATGTCCCACTTGCCGTGGTTTTCCTTGAATCGTGCCAACTGGGAATGCAACACATCGCGGTTGGTCATGTCGAGCGTTTGGAATTGAAGCCACTCGTTCTGAAGCCATTTACGGCTTGAAGTGCTTCTGACTCCAGCCCACACCGACATTTGCTGTCTCAATGCCTCTTCACAGAGGAAACTGCCGATAAATCCGCTGGCTCCGGTAATCAATATTTTTGTTGGTTCAAACATCATTCAAATCTATATATACACAACTCAAAGGGCGAGTTATCATTCAATAACACACCATTTTCCGTGCAAAGTTACGATTTTTCATCCATTTATCTAAAATTTCTCGTTAAAAATGCATAAGTAACGATAAAAATGAATGAATTGGAGTGTTTTTCGCTTCAATGTACCCAAAGCGCATAATCCTGCCAGTCGGTCAACATGTGGAAAATCAGACCTATGCCAATCGCCCTGAGCCACCAGGGCCAGTTCAGTTTTTCGTAAGGGAGCAAGCACATGATGACATACACCCCGATAGCCACATAGGAATGCAGTGGGTGAAATCCCACACTCATGCGGTGTGGGTCGAAAACCGGGTTGGCGAACAGGTGGTCAAGGTCCACCAGCATCGTGCATACCATCACCCAATACGCTTTTGCCTGGTGTCCTCGTTTGAAAAGGAGTGCCAGCAAAAGGGGTGCCAGGAAATGTAGTCCATAATGTACGACGGCTCTGATCAGATTTGATTCCATATCATTGATAATATGCAATTTATAACGACTGTAGCAGTAAGCAGTAAGAAAGTGGCGGTTCCCTATCCCTTCTAAGGAACCGCCACATATTTCATATTGTTTTAGGATTGGTTATCTGATTCGGTTGCGGTAAACATATCCGAGATATCGGTAGTCACTGTTATAAACTTTCACCCAACTTCCACTGCCTGATGTGAAGTACACGAAGTCTCCCACATAGAGTCTTGTTGCAATGGCATAATTGGTTCCAGGTCCCTTACGCACGTTCACATAGCTATCCGTTGGGTCAGTTATATATCCCGAGCGGTAGTTGCGTGACCGATTGCTGTAGCTGTTTCCTCCATTAGGGTTCACTTTAATGATGCGGCTGGTGGCCATATATCCCATATAGGTGCTGGCTTTTGCTCCCGAATAGACCTTAGCCCATCCGTTTCCCACAGGTGTGTAGTAGAGATAGTCTCCAGAACTGTAGCGGCGTGAGATGGCATAGGACGTGCCAGGGCCTCTTCGTATGTTGGTGTAACCATCTGGGTCAGAAACCATTCCATAAAATTTCTGTGCATTGGCTGACAGAGTGGCGAATACCACTGTCAATAATAAAGCTAAACGTTTCATAGGCTGTTTGTATTAAAAGGTTTATTAATGGGTAATTCTAATAATTACGTTTTTACTTACTTGACCTAAAAATCCTTGTTCATATTGGTTTTTCTTTTCCACCTTGAGCTATTTATCATTCACCACGAAATCGAAGTAGGTGTTGGGATAAGGTTGGTTGTTGAGTGTGTAGTGCCACCATTCATTTGCATAATTGGTGAATCCATGCTTCTCCATCACTCGTTTGAGCAGCAGTCGGTTTTTCTGATGGGTCTTGTTCACGTTCCCTCCTGGATAAGCACCCAGGTACATAGTGTGGGAAGGTGGTCCGAAATAGTCGAAATGGCTGCCCATGTCCACCTCCTTCTTTGAGTCCTTATAGCAGATGGTGAGGTCCACGGTGCTTCCCTTGCTGTGCCCTGATTTTCGTGCAATATATCTTGGGAAGAGGTTTTTCTTCGCTATGGTAGGATAATATTCCTGTTTGTTTTTCTGGTCGGTATTTTGCGCCCACCTCACAAAATGATTGACAGCACGTTGCGGTCGGTAGGCATCAAAAATCTTGATGACATATCCCATCTCCCTCAGTTCGTCTGCAGCCTCCTTGAGTTTTTTAGCAGTCTGGAGCGAGACTATGGCAGCTTTTGCCTGATAGCCGTCGGCAACTGTTCCCATGAAGTTGTTTGTGGTGGCATATCTGATGTCCTCAATCACATCAGGCACATAATCGCGAACCAACACAAAACCCTCGTGAGGAGAGAAACCTTGTGCAAAACCTGATACAGAAAGAATTAGCGTGCAAAAAAGGATTGTAATTCGCTTCATATTCAATAAATAATATTAGTCCATTCTTCTGAAAGAGTGGTTGTTGTCCCTTGTCTTTCAGAGTTGAATATGCAAATGTAGGATTTTGTTTTTAATTATCAAAATCCACTCGCGTTTTTTTAAAATTCAAAATTCCCCCGTGAAAAAAGACAAAAAAATAAAGGGTGCTGTCCTCTCGGATGGCACCCTTCTTCTAACTAACTAAATAACACCTAATTAAAAATCTTTATTTATGGAATAAAGATGTTTTTTCAAATAACTAACTAATTAACCACTAAATCTATGAAAACAATTATATCTTAATTATTTGAGGAAACTGATGGTGCTCACCAGTACGAGCAGCGCCATGAAACCTCCAATAAGCAATTCTGTATTAATCATATCCTAACAATCTTTTCACTTAAAAAACTATATTATAATATCTCTCATGTAATGCCGTGCGCATCATTTCAAGAATGAGATGGTGCTGACGGTTACCATTAAAGCAGCGAAACCTGCTATGATCATGTCAAAATAACTCATAATTCATTCCTTTCTTTTAGCGGCTTGCGGATGGTGTGTTTCCTAAGGTTACACGCCTACGTTTGCCGCGTTAAACAATCTTTTTTTTAAATCTCCACTTTTTCAAAGACCTATTCGGGATGTGTCTGCCCGTCTTTCATTCATTTCTTACTTTTGCTGAATCGCAAAAACGATCGCTGTGGAGAGAATTACTGTGAAAGTAGTAATCATGTTGTCCTCCTTTCTTTTTTTCGAGGCACCCCATCATTCATTTGTTATCCTCCTTTTCTTCTTTTCGGAGAGCCTCTGTTTCGTTACCTAAAAACTTTCTTACCTTTGCGGTTCACTATCTCACCGCTTTCAATACCTATTGTATTTTTTCTATCCTGAAACTTCATTTCCTTTTGACGATGCAAAGTTACGCCGACTTTGAAGAATGACAATTGATTTTTGCTCAAATTATACGAAAAAACAGGGATTTATTGATAAATATCAAGAATTGTGTTCGCACACACATGTTATCGAGCATTTTTCAGGTGTTTTTGGGGTATTTTCAAAGGTGTTTTTCTTGTATTTCGTCATGTGCTTCTTTTCAAAAGCTTTTTCATGTGTTTTTCCAAGAGCTCTTATCATGCGCTTTTATTGAAATGCTGCCAACTCCAATCAGTCGGATGACTGATTGGGGCTGTCATTTTTCTGCTTCATCCGCATTTCATATTCTTCCCGTGTGCGTTTCCACCGGTTGTGTGTCCACAGATAAAACTGCGGCTCACGTCGGATGGACTGCTCGAGCATGGAGAAAAACTGTCGGACGATGAAAAACTCATCGGTTTGTTTGGCATGAAGCGTGATAGGAATGAAGTTGGCGACATAGTGTCCTCTCTTTGTCCGACGCATGTCCACATAGAAAACGGCGTTGTCCATCATCCTCATGATCCGCTCCCCTCCGGTGAACACCGGTGTGTCCTGATTGAGAAAATCAAGCCACAGGTGGATATTGTCCCATTTTGGGGTTTGGTCGCTGATATACCCGAACATATTCCGCTTGTTCTCTTTCTTCAGCCGGACAACAGTGCGGAGGGTGTAAGCCTTTTTCACGCAAAATCCTTTGTGCGCATTCCTCAGTTTGAGGAAAAGGCGGTCCATGGCCTTGCTTCTGAGTCGGTGATAGATCAGTCCTGTTATGGCTTCCGGATGTCTTTTATAGCCAAGTCCAGTGGCGGAGAGCCATTCCCAGTTGCAGTAATGACCAAGGATAGTGGCACAGTCCTGTCCCCTGTCGAAGGCATCCTCCAATCGTTCCAGTCCCACAAAGTCTATATGCTTGAGCAGGTTCTTATCCGAGATGCTCAGCAACTTGAAGGTTTCAAAGAGGTAGTCGCAGAACCAGCGATAGAATTTACGTTCGATAGACTTGATTTCCTTCTCACTTTTCTCAGGAAAGGAATTGCAGAGGTTCTTCCTCACGATTTTCCTCCTGTATCTTGCCACATAATATATAATGATGAAAAGAAAGTCCGCCAGTCCATACAGCACCCAGAAAGGGAGGATGGACAAGAGATAAACAAGTCCGTAAATTATATAATACATTATTTATACTTCGCTTTGATACTTTATAAACGAAAAATCCCTTGCCGGCTTACTTGCCCGCCTTTCCTTTCTTCCGAGTTTTTTTCTCTATTATCTCGTAGAACGACTCCTTCTTCATCGCAGTTCCCGGTGCCGCCTCCAGTTTTCTGACGAACTCAAAGTCGAGCTGTTTTTGGAAGAGGTTGGCTTTCGCCACCCGGATGCGGATGCGGTCGCCAAGTGAGAAGCGGTGATGGGTTTTTCTCCCGACCAATGCGAAATTCCTGTCGTCGAAATCGAAGGCCTCCGCTCCGAGGAAACGTACAGCGATAAGTCCCTCACAGCGGTTCTCCTCAATCTCGGCATAGACACCGAACTCAGTCACTCCACTGATTTTGGCGTCAAACTCCTCACCAATCTTGTCGGCCATAAATTCCACCTGCTTGTACTTGATGCTGGCCCTCTCCGCATTGGCCGCCAGCTGCTCCATCTCAGATGAGTGGTCGCACAGTCCCTCATATTTCTTTTGACTGGCACTCTGCCCTCCCTGCTCATATCGTGTGAGGAGCCGGTGCACCATGAGGTCTGGATAGCGTCGGATAGGAGATGTGAAATGGGTGTAGTAGTCGAACGCCAGTCCATAGTGTCCGATGTTGATAGTGCTGTAACGCGCCTTCATCATGGCTCTGAGCGACACCGTCTCCACAAGTTCCTGCATCGGCTTGTCCTTCACCTGGCGCAGCATGGCATTGAGGCTTTTCGCCACCTCCGCCTTTGAGCCTTGGGTGCGGAGAGAAAGTCCGAACTTGGCTACAAAGCGCTCCAGGTTTTCCAGCTTGTTCGGATCCGGCACGTCGTGGATACGATAAGGAATCACCTTTGGTTTCTGCCCTTTCTTCACATTCTTACCCACACTCTCCGCCACCGTCCGGTTGGCCAGGAGCATGAATTCCTCCACCAGCTTGTTGGCATCCTTCTGCCGTTTGAAATACACGCTCAGCGGCTTGCCCTTCTCGTCAATCTCGAATCGCACCTCCTCACGGTCGAAATCCACGGCACCGTCCTTGAACCTTCTTTCCCTCAGCCGGTGAGCCATGCGGTTGAGCACCACCAGCTCATCCTTATAGGTTTCCGCAGGACAAGCCCCCTCTGCCAGCGGTTGTTCGGGCGTTGGATATTTGAGGTCTTCCTCTGATGCCTCGCCGATGGTTTCGAGCAGATGCTGCACCTCTTCATACACAAACCGCCGGTTGCTGTTGGTGACGGTATGTGCTATTTTATAGTTGAGCACCTCCGCATCCTCGTTCATGGTGAAGATGACGGAATAAGTGAGTTTGTCCTCGTTCGGCCGCAGTGAGCAGACAAAGTTGCAGAGCCGTTCAGGCAGCATCGGCACGGTTCGGTCAACGAGATAGACTGAGGTTCCCCTTTGCTGAGCCTCCTTGTCGATGACAGAGCCTTCCAGCACATAATGTGAGACATCGGCGATATGCACACCCACTTCCCATACTCCGTCCTTGATTTTTCGGATGGACAGTGCGTCGTCGAAGTCTTTGGCATCACGCGGGTCGATGGTGAAGGTGGTCACGTCGCGCATGTCGATACGCTTAGCCACCTCTTCAGGAGTGATTCCCGGGTCGATGATGTCCGCCGCCCGTTCCACTTTCTCCGGATATTTGTAAGGCAGTCCAAATTCAGCGAGGATGGCGTGCATCTCCGTGTCGTTTTCTCCGCTGGCTCCAAGCACATCGACCACCTGCCCCACAGGGTTGTGCGCTCGTTCAGGCCAGTCGGTGATTTTCACGAGCGCCTTCTCTCCGTTCTTTCCACCTTTGAGTTTATCGAGTGGGATGATGATGTCGTGTGGAAGCTGTCCGTTAGGAGAGACGAGGAAAGCTGCATGCTTGCTGATTTGCAACACACCGATATAAGGTTTCTCATTCCGTTTGACGATTTCCACAACCTGTCCCTGCAGTTTCTTGCTGTTGCGTTTTTTGGCAAAGAGGCTGACCTTCACCTTGTCGCCCGGCAAAGCGTGGAGCGTGTCCTCATCATAGACGCTCACCCCCACTCCGTCCGGCAGATCAACAAAGTTTTTGCCTCCAGCCGTCCGGCTGAATATTCCCTCACAGATTTGAGCATGTCCATTGTAGGACACTTCCCCCTCATCGTTATGAGCGATTTCTCCTTCATCCACCATCTCGTTGAGAATATCGATGGCCAGCATTTTGAGCGGGTGTGAAGTCAGTTTCAGCACTCTGAAGAGCGTCTTGATGGATATATATTCCCCCGGCTGCTGACTGAGCATCTGAGTGATGAGTGTCCGCAGCTCCTTCTTGTTCAGTCCTTTCTTAGAACTGACTTTCTTATTCTTTTTTGTCTTTGCCATAGTATCGATACTTAATGAGTAAACCTGTTTCACGCAAAATTACATTAAATTATGAAAAATGCAAAATTTTTTACTAATTTTGCACGGAAAACGTTAAAGGTGTGTCCTAAATATTCTGTTTTGGGGATATTTACAAATCCGTAAGAATGCTTTTCGGCCGCTTTTTGTTTTTATTCGGTGCAAAGTGTCAAGTCTCATCAGTCATGATGCCCGCATCACTCCTTCTTCAACTTACACTTTTCACTCGACTAAAATTCAAAAATCGCCTCGACATAATTTATAGAACCCACCTAAAGAATACATTCTATTCCCATGCGATTCATTGTCCTGACCCTCCTCACAACGTTGATGTTCCCGCTTTCCGCCTTCAGTGAGAAAGCAGCGCACGCATTGCCCCAATTCAGCAGGCTGACCACCAAGGAAGGCCTTCACAACGACAATGTGCTGCACATCCTTCAGCTCAGTGACGGACGCATGGCAGTGACCAACTACAACTGCATCAACCTGATTGACGGCGACAGCATCCGTCAGCTTCCTTTCAACTCTCCCCAGGAGTACCGCATCAGCAATTATCACGGCGCCTATCACGTCTATGCTGACGAAGACGCCAACTTATGGGTGAAAGAATGGGGTAATGCCTGGTGCATCAACCTGGAGACAGGAAAACTTGTTGACCTGAGCGGCAGTGACATGACCGACTTGTTTGTGGATTCCTTCCACCATCTGTGGACGGTGAAAGACACGGTGATTGACGGTCGCATCTCTTATCAGAGGGCATGGGGTGAGCTTCAAGACCTCGATGCCGACTCCAGTGGCGTTTTCCTCTTTTTTTCCTCTGGCAGGCTGGCATGCTACGACCGCTCCACCAGCGCGTTGAAATACACATCAGTGCCTTACGACAGCACAGAGGCCAAATTCTATGACAAGACCTCATTGGTGGTCCGAGCCAGCAACGGCAATTTTTACCAACTCCGTTGTGGCAAGGAGCACAACATCTTCCTTAGCTTCAACCCCGATAGTCGTGAATGGCAGACGGTGTTTGAGACAAAAAACGGCATCTTCCACAGCCTTTGCGTTCCCGACAGCGAGACAGCCCTGATTGGCTGTCCACAGGGTTTGTGGCAGATCAACCTGGAAAGCGGTGAGATGACATTGAACTCAGATCTGCAGACCCGCGACGGCAAGACGTTGCGCACCGGCATCAATGCCGTGGTCTGTGACCAATCCGGCGGTTTGTGGCTGGGAAGTTATCACGAAGGCATTCTTCATGCCGACACGCTCTATGCTCCGGTATCCCACACCACGCTCTACATCATTCTTTCGCTCCTGCTTGTCGTCATCGCCATTCTTTTCCTGTTCTGGCGTTATGCATCCAGGCAGCGTAAGCGTGAACGAAGACTGATGTCACGGTTGAGAACGCTGATGACCCAGACCCTTGACTCAGAAAAATCCGTGGCAAAGGAGCTAAATTCCGAACCACAGGATGAGTTGATGAAAGAAGAAGAGATGGAGACGCCTGAAAATTCCGCATTCCTTCTCCAAGCCGCCACGCTGGTGAAGCAGAACATCAATACTCCGGGCTACACGGTTGAGCGTCTGGCCGCAGACCTGTGCATGGAACGTACGGGCCTTTACAAGAAACTGACTGGAATGCTCGACAAGACCCCTACACTCTTCATCCGCTCCATCCGCATGGAGCATGCAGCCGAATTGCTGAAAGAAGGCAACCTGAGTATCAGTGAAATCGCCAGCCGCGTGGGTTATTCCTCATCCAGCTATTTCAGCAAACATTTCCAAGAGGCGTTCGGATGCAAGCCCTCCGAATATTTAGTAACGATAAAAAAATAACTTGCCCCAGTTTGTTCATCATTACTTAAATTCTTAGATCTAACCTTTGTAAGATATTCTTTTTCATAGGTTAACTATGGGTTGACCATGTCTTTTTTCCTTTTAAAATGTATCATTTGTAACATTCAATGCTACATTATTTATAAAAAAAATCATTCGTTTTCTCTAAATTTGCAATTGTAATTGATAACACCGATTAACTTTGTTCAAGAAAACGATGAGAAACAAGATTTTAGCATTACTGTTACTTGCGATGGCTGTCACTACGGTCCATGCCAGCACCTACGTATTGCTGGTGCGCGACTCCCGTCTGCAGACCATCACCGGATTCGGAGCGGCATGCTGCGATGGTGCCATGTGCCCATATGGCAGTGACACTGCTCCAGTGAGGTTGCTCTATGGAAAGACTTCAAAAATTGGTCTGAACATCATGAGAATGGAGATTTCACCGAATTTCAAGGGCGACCTCTCCTTTTCCGACGTTGGTTGGGACACTCCCTACGACTGGCATGGTTCACTCCCTTCAGCCAAGATTGTGAAAAACCGTGGAGGAATTGTATTTGGAACTCCATGGTCACCACCTGGTTCATACAAGACCAACGGATCCGCCCAAGGTGGCAATAGCGACGACCAGGGCAACCAACGTGGACAGCTGCGCGAAGACTGCTATGAGAAGTTCTTTCCATGGCTCAACACCTTCCTGGCCTACATGAAAGCCAACGGTGTGAATGTGGATGCGGTATCGGTTCAGAACGAGCCGGACTGGTGGGTCAACTACTCCGGTTGTCTCTACACTCCACAGCAGCAGTTGACATTGGTGAAGAACCATGCTTCGAAACTCGACAGGCAGAAATACCCAGGCGTTCGCCTCATCAGTGCCGAGCCGTTGGGTTTCGACCCTTCTTATTCGAATATGCTGCTGAATGACCCGGTAGCCCGTGAGCAGGTCGATATCATCGCGGGTCACCTTTATGGTCACCCACCATTGGGCAACATGAAGAGTGCCGCCGAATTGGCTTCCAAATATGGAAAGGAAGTGTGGATGACGGAGCACTCTGTGACCGACAACATCAATCGCCTGCCAAACTGGGATGAGCAGTTGGTGTTTGCGAGGGAGTTGAATGAATGCATGCTTTCCGGCTGCACGGGATATATCTACTGGTATATGCGTGCCCACTGGGCTTTTGTAGGCACTGGTGAAGAGCAGTATAATCCAGGAAACACCAAGAACACGTTGTTGCCGAGAGCATTCGTGATGTCTCATTTCTCCAAGCATGTGACTGGCTCGACCCGGTTGGAGACCAAATCCTCGTTCAAGGAGCAGACCGATGCTGACATTGAAGCCACTGCCTATATCAAAGGCGACTCCATCATCGTGATGGCCATCAACTCCACATCAAGCAATCACCAGATGGTGACCAAGCTGCCATTCATGGTGAAAAGCGGCACCCAGATTCTCTCCACAGGTAATGAGACATCGAACCTTTGCCAGAGTAATGATTTGGGCATTGATGCACCGGTGAAAGACATCACGGTGAGCATGCCAGCCAAGAGCTTGAGCACCTTTGTCTTCATGATTGACAACGATCCAACAGCCATCAGCAGTGTGAATGATGCCGCCGACAATGGTCCAAAAACCTACTACGACCTTTCTGGCCGCCGTTTGGACAGACCTCAGGGCATCTGCATCGAAAGGCGGGCAGACGGCACCTGCACAAAAGTCTATCATAGGGAAAGATAATCCTAAAGCTTAGTTTTATAACATAAAAAATTAGATACTCCTTGGGGAGGCTGCCAAAACAGCCTCCTCTTTTTTTCGCAATATCTTCATATTCAACATTTGTAGCAATAAAATCAACATTTGTAAGAAAAAGTTTTGGTTGAATAATTGTAATTTTGCACTCCTGTTTTTCCGACAAAAATCTTTATAGAAAAATCATAATTGATTTTCAATAAT
>R25__coassemble_108_pt1 | contig 52877 bp, 38 predicted proteins | sample R25__metabat2_high_PE_055 | metagenome-assembled genome bin R25
ATTTATCACTCCTACAACTTTTTTAACACTTTTCTTATACCGAACTCACGTTAAATTACGTTTTTACTTACAAATCTCATGGGATGGTTTGAATTTCGGTTGCTTTTTATTTGATGCGGCGTCTTTTTGCCATTGTTTGCAGTTACATAGCTCGCTATGCGCCTTTAAACACTGACAAAAATACATCCACATCAATCCAAAAATCAATCCGACCTAATTTTTAGAACCACCCTTTAAAGTCATGTTTTCCACAAAATTACGATTTTCTTTCCGAACAGAAAGAATTTTCTCCCAAAAAACATGCTGCATCCACCAAGAAAAAGCGTCTGGGTGCATTCACTGCGGCCAGACGCCAAATGAAGGAATAAAATTATCAATGAATGATATGTAACGATAAGACCAAAGGGCTTACCGTTGTGTGTTCAGATAGCGGATGACGGCTTGAGGCGTTGCGTCTTTCAGCAGCACCCGTTTCTGTGCGTCGAGCAAATAGAGGGATGGAGTGGCCTGTATGAAATAAAGCGACTCCAACGGTTCTTCTTTTTCTGCACCGCAAACATCAATCCAGTTGGCAGGCGGTGAGAGCGGATGTTGCTTCCACAATTCCACGTCTTCATACGGATAGACAGCCAGCACCTTCACCCTGGCATCCTGCAAGGCTGGCTCTTTCATCAGCTGAGGAAGGATGCGGTCGCAGTTCTCGCAGTCGGGTGCATGGAAAACCAGCAGGAGATAAGGGGTTTCCAACTGATGGAGTCGGCCCTTGGTTCCACTGCGTGTTTGGTAGGCGAAATCCGCAGCCACCGCCCCTGGCAGGTTCTTGCTCACCTGCCGCAACCGGAATTCAGACTGGTGGCGTACCACCGCCGGGCATTGGGTGCAGTCGGAAACCACCCGCCGGAGGAAAGCGGCATAGACCACATCGTTGCGAAGCGGAGAAGACGGATTCAGGAGATAATGCGCCATCAAGCCATCATAATGGAGGGCATTCTGCTCATTGCTGAAAGCTTTCCCCACAAACCGTCGGGCAGCCTCATCGGTGAGGAGGGAGTCTGCAAGTCCCAAGGTATAGATGAAATCGGAGAATCCCTGCTCCCCCGTCGTGCGGTTCACCGCTGTGGTGTCGGAGAAGTCATAACGGTCCCAATAATGGGTCATCAGATATTCCAGCCGTTTGGAAGGCTCCTGGATAGCGTCTGGCAGATTTGGATAAGGGAAATCTGATTCCTGTGCCGTTGCTGGCGAAAAAAGCAGCACGGGCAAAAGCAGCCAGAGCCTGCTGAAGAAATATTTGGCAATATGATTCTTACAACTCATTTTTCCATCATTACTAATTGGAATACACCACCTCCTTCACATCACCGAAATTTTTGATTTTCAAGAACAGCCCCACCGTGGAAGCCTGCGTGCCACGCATCTGGCGCACGTCGTCGAAATAGATGTTCACCTCTCCGTCGTTGCCTGGAGCCTCGTAGAGTGTGTGGCTGTAATAATACCCCCAGTTCGCCGCATTGTAGTTCCAGTCGGTGAGCGCCGTGGAGGTCCTTAGGTTAGAAGTGGACTCCACCTTCACACCGAACGATCCACTCGCCGTGCCCGCTGAGACATCGGAATAGGCGTTGAGCGTGCTGGTGGCGAACAAAACCTCAATCGGATAGAGGCCAGATGGATAATCAGACGGAATCTTCAGCGTGAGCTTGTACGTAGGACACACCTTCCCTTTCACGTTTCGGGAAACCCCTTGCACCCGTGTGAGCACAGGTGCTTCAGGGAACTGAAATTCCGTGATGGTGTAGATATTGATGTTACGCGACATACCGTAAGTCTGGTCGCTGATGTTGATGACCGCTTTCTGCAATGCCTCACCCACGGAGCCCAAGCGGAATCCGATATGACCGATGCCCGTGGACTGGTCGTAATCGACCATACTCACCGATCCCACGGCGATGGAGCCTTCGTTGGAGTTGACGGTCACGGAGAAATTGCTCATGTCGAGCCTTTGGGTTGGATTGTTAGGATCGTAAGGAGCTTGATTTGTTTCGATATCCTTGAATGAGAACGGGATGAGAATGTCCTGTCCGCTCTGGGCTGCATCCTGATAGATGATGGAAGTACGGCCGTTATTCACGTCCATCTCCACCTCTCCGTTGGTGAGCACGCTCACCTCTTCCGCCACGTTCACCGTGGTGTTGTTGGAGAAGGAAGTGGCGTTGACGGCATCTTCGAAGCGCTCATGTCCCAATTCAGGAGGCAGCAGTCCCAATGCAACCACATAGCGATGGTTGCGGATGATTCGTAGCAGCTCGTTCTTGGAATTCTGGATGGCCACGGTCTGGTAAAGCACGCCATCGTGGTTTGCCCCGAGGTTGTGATTTGTGTATTTCACTTTCAAAATCAGCTTCACCACTTGCGCAGCGTTGTCGCTCTGCTGGTTGGCATCCTCATAGAGGAACAATGGTGAGGTGGCAGGTTCCAGCTTGTTCTCCTGCGCTGTGTAGCGCCCTGCCACCGTGTAGTCGGTGAATACGTTTTCGGGTTTTCCTGTGGCTGCGTTGTAATAGCTGGAGAACGGATCCTCAAGGTCCGACTGGTTGAAAGGTGCGATATAGCCGCGGCTGTTGCCGTTGGAGATCACCCAACTTTCGATGCTCTCAATCGTGTTGTCGTCAACGACGACATGTCCTTGGTTGTCGGTCTCCAGTTCCACCATCGCCCGGTCGGTGAGCATATAGACTGTGTTGGGCGACGTGCTGTTGAGCCATTCTTTCATCACCACCGGTGTTTCCTCGCGGTGGTAACCCCAATACACCATTGGTGCTCCCTCGTAATAGGTGGTGGTTTCCAAGGCATGCATCATCACATTCTCGTCACGCCCGATAAACGCCGATTCAAAGTTCAGGGTGAGGTTGCCGATGAAATGGATGCGTGCCGTCACCTCGGGCACATGCCCTTCGAATGTGCCGTAGTCAGGTTCGCCTGTCGCGCTCTGAGATGTGAGGGTTGCCTCACGATGTCCTACATAAAGTCCGAAACTGTCGAAACAGAGCATCTGGATGGTAGTGACTTTCGGATATTTGCTTCCATAAAGCATATATCGGGTCTGTATGCCATCCAGCGGAAGGTTGGTCTTGAAGCGGACAGGCACCTCCCGATAGACCGCAGCATCTCCCGGGTCAAGCTCCATGTCGCTCTTCTCGCAAGCCACCAAGATAAATGCTGCAAGCAATATGGATAATATGTAGGTTACTTGTTTCATAAATCAACGTATCTGTTATCGTTTGCTGTTGATGGCATTGACCTCTGAAGGGGAGAGATCACGAACGCAACGTACAAATCTTGTTGTGGAGGTATTTCCTGTTGGAGATGGGTTTTCAGCTGCATCCCCATCAAGAGTGTAGTAAAAACGTGCTGTCAGCACATTTGCCATTGTCTCAGGTAGGTTTTGTTGATATTGAAGAATAATGCCCACTTCTTCTTTCGTAGGTAATCTCCAACCTGTATATGTGGTACCATCTTGTGCAACCTCCACGTATTGTGAACAATGTGTTGCAGCATCAGCCGCTTCAAATGACCCTCTTATAGAGAGTGCTCCTAATTGAGATGCTATCATAAAAGCAGGTGAAACAACATGGTCTTGTGATTGATGCGTGGCGGCATCCATTTGCGGTCTTCCTAAAATATAATCATCACTTGTACTTGAGATTTGTACAATATACATGTGATTGTTTGTGTAACTTAATTCATCATAGTTTGCAATATACCCATTGTTATTTCTTGTCTGAGTAATATTATAAATACCGTAATTTTCTCTATACACTTTAGCATACATGATATTATCATAAACAGTCTTAACCGTGTTATATCTATTCTGTGAGTCTTTATCCCACACAACCCAATTTGTATTTACTGGTACATCTCTATAATACATCGTTGCATGGTAGTGAGTGACATTTTTATAATAAATCCGTCGGTAGTAGGTTTGGTAACGATATAAAGTAATACCCCATCCCACAGTATACCAATCGTATCTATCCCAACTAGTATTGATTGTCGTGCTTCCTGTTCCCCAATACCAATAATTGCTATTTGGGTCTTTATATGCATTGTCTTCTGAATCAGCATCTTCTCTCAAATCTTGAGGAACAGCATTTCTGAATGCAGTTTGTATCTGGCTATTGTTGCCATCACTTTGTATTGTTGAAGCCCTGTCATAATCTGAAGGCGTTCCAATAGGCTCTTCAACTGTAGTTGTATATTTACCTTCTGTGGCTTGTTCATATTGTGACTCCGTCACTTCAATATCTTCAGTTCCATCCCAAGTGTCCCATCCATCGGCTTGTGGGTTTAAGCTAGTTTCACGGATAATTCTTGTGGTTCCTCCATCTTGTTTGTAGGAGAACCATCCATCTACACTCTGAATGTTATCTGTAGGGAAGTGCTTGATGAACACATCCTCTGACAGTGTTTTGGATTGTCCGTTTTCGTCAACAAATGTGGTGAATGCAGTGAATGAGATATATTTCACTGCCCTGTTGGCGAGTGCCCCAGATGAGATGGTGATGGTTCCGTCGGTATTGACAGTGATCACCGTAGGTTGTGCCACAGTGTTCGGCGTTGTAAATGAGGAAAATTCATTGTTTAGCTGTGTGCTGTTCCCTCCATATTGGTAAACTTGGTTTGCGTCTTTATTGTAGTAATAAACTTTGACGTTCTTAATCTGCACGTTGCTGTTCGCAGGGGCATAGTAAGCCAGGTTCACGCTTTGGGTTCCTTCTCCACGCAGGTCGTAGGTTTTCGGGGTGACATAGAAATAATAGAATTTCTTCGCCTCCACATTTATTTTCTCGTTCTCGTCGGTGACCCAGTCAATCACCTGGTAATTCAGCCTCACATCTTTCTCGTTGTCGCTCAGCGAGGTGCTTCCCTCACCAGAAATGGTGGCATCCACCTTGTAGATGTGGTTGCGTTTGAGCTCATGCACCTTGCTCTCATCGCAGAGCGGCACACGGAAATAGTTGTAAGAAGTGGTGACGTTGCCTCCCTCCGTCTTCCTGAACGGGAAGCTGAGCAGAACGAATGGCGCCCGCTCTTCCGCATTGTCGCCCCAATTGGTGGCATAGTCGTAGGTGATGATTTTGAATTGCGGCACATTATCCACGGTCTCGACCGTGGCGTTTGGATACACCTCATGATAGGTCTTTCCGTTGTTCGGGTCGTTATGGTCGCCGTAGTAGATCTCGTTTTCGTTGAAACAGACATCCACGTCTTGATCCTGATAATGGTAATAGGTCAGGCCGTTCATCACCCCTGCGTAGGTGGCATCGCTTCGTCCGTCGTTTGTGTGGAGCACGGCATCGGAGAGGGCAGTGGTGCCATCCTCAAACACATTGGAGTCGAACGTCCAGTTCACGTATTTCCATTGCATGGTTCCGATGGGCGACTCGTGGTTGTTCCTTGCCTTGAGCGCAGCATAGAACGCAGGGTCGATCATCACGTTCACCACAACCTTAGCTTCCGCCCGCTTGAGCGGCACGTCGATGGTCTGCAGGTTATCTTCCGTTGCAGTCCATTCCACATGTCCGTCCATCATCATCCTCCGCATCGCATCATACTGTCCGGTGGAGGTGGCTCCATAGATGGTGAACACCTTGGTGTTTCGGTTCGTCAGCGCTAACAACGCCTCCTTGCTGCCTATGGTGCCGTTGGTGGCGGTGTTGTTCACAGCCACATACACATCGTAGCGGTTACCTGGGACAATGCCCAACTGCCGCCACTCGTCGGAGAGCAGGTCGGCGGTCTCGTTCTTCACCTTCGCCACCAGTCCCGAGAAGTTCTGTCCTTGAGTGAGGTGGAACTCATGCCAGAAATTGTCGTCCTTGCCCGCTATAAACACATCGAGCTTCGTGCCCAGGTCGTTCTCTTTCAATTCGTCATCGCCCTCAATCCGTGTCACCTCCTCCTGCCATGTGCTGGTGTCGTCGTAGAAATCAGCACGGGTTTTTGGAGCATCCTGGGCACTGTTGCCAGCCACACCCTCATACACACTCGGTCGGAGCACCAAACCAGCAGATGGCATCCTATCGGGAGTGATGAAGTCGTATTCATCTTTCGCGCAGGATGCCAGCAAAAGGATGCCCGCCACAAGAATTGCCATGTGGCGTGCCATTCGTCTGGTCATGTTATATTTCGGGTGTTTCATCTCTGGGGTAATTTTAATGTTTGCTTTCTCCGCATCGGAGTCTATTGAGGGATGAGTTCTCGTCCTCCTGAGTTGCGGTCCACATACTCCTGCGGGGTGACATAGTAGAACTGTGCCGTCTCGCCCGACTCCGCTCCCGGAAGCTTGTGGTTCCACGGCAGGCGTCCCACGGTGAACTCTCCAGTATCCATTCCGCCCGTGCGCTCGATGAGCATCACGTGGCAGAAGCGGTTAGGCGGATTCGTCCCCTCGATGCTGAGTGCGCTCTTCGGTACGACATAGAAGTCGGTGGTGACATTCACACCCGACTCAATCTCCACCTCGTCGAGCACATCGCTGTAATGTGGCACTTCTGAAGGTCCATACTTTTCAGTGTAAACCACAAATCCGAAGTTCGGGTTGTCGGTCTGCAGTTTCAGCACGTTTGAGGAAGTGGTGCGGATTCTGAGCCAAGGGGAATAGTGAGGCTGTCGGTTGTTGTTCGGCCACATGCCGTAGGACAGGGCGCAGTAGTTGTCTTCCCAAGTTCCGTTGTAGTCGGCATCTACGGAATAGAGGAGGTAGTTGAAGGTGTTGTAGGTGTTGTCGATGTCGAGCTGCACGCTGGTCTTCGACTGGTATTCCAACTTGCCGCCCACAATCCACGGCTGGACGATTGGGCAGACATAGAGTCCTTCGCGTGAGAAGTAGGCATAGACGAACCATGTGTGATTGCGCGCAAAGTCGTTTGCCCTCGGCATTTCGAAGGTCTTGCTGCGCTCAGTGCCTTTGTAGGTGTAGTAGATGGTGCCCCGGATTTTCTGCCCGGTTTCCCTGAGATAGGCGAATCCGGCACGTGTGGTCTCCGGGGTGGACTGAGTGGCTTTTCCGTACATGAAATTCACGTATTCCTGTGCCGTCTTATCCTTGTTGCCGTTTTCCTCGCAGTCGCTACGCAGCAACTTCGGTTCCTCAGTCTGTGCAATCGCATTGTCGGCAAGCAGGGGCAAGGCAGCGTTGGCATTGGAGAACCGCACCACGCCAGCGTTGTATGCCACACCCGCAGGGAGGTTCGGAAGGCTCTCATTGCTTTGGTTCGGGAACACCAGCTCGGCGTCAGGAATCAGTCCGCCGTCAATCTCCACCCGCTTGACGGTGCATTCACCGAGAATCTCGGTCTGTTTGGAGAAATAGAAGTAGATGCGTGACACCGCCCTCTTGAGCAGGATGGTCTCCAGATAGCGCAGTTGCATCGGGTTGCCGTTCTGCACCACCTGCATCATGTCGTTGAGGTTGATGCCTTTCCTGACAGCAGAGACAGGAAGTCCCTTACCCTCCTCCACCTCCGTGTTGGTCGGTTTTCGGGTACTGGTGTCCACTCCGAAATAGTCGCCACCAAACGAAAGGGCTTCAAGCTGTCCTTTGGTGAGACCTGGAGCTGGCGCCGCAGGGAGGATGGACCGATAGTTGCCAAGCACATAGAGGTCGAGCCGCAGGGATGGGTCATCCACAAACTCCTTAGGTATGGAGAGTTGGAGGGTGACAGTAGCTGTCTGTGCGTCGTATATGGCCTGGGTAGTCTCCGCTCCGGCCCCACTACCAATCTGGAGCATCTGGGCATAGCCCACCGGGCGTGAGGTGGCTGCCGCTCCGCCTGGGAAAGCCCACACCTGTATGTCGTATATCTTGTTCTCGCTGCCCTCTCCGTTGACAAGTCCGGTTTGGGCGCGGGTCTGAATGTTCTGTCCTGTGGAAATCTGCAAAGTCATGGTCACCACGTCGTCACCGTACGGCTTTCCACCGTTTTCGGAGCCGTCATTATCTGCGCATGCCGTGAAGAACAGCACTGCGATAACCATGATGAGATATGACTTGAGCAATTTCATTTTTATTATGTTGGGTTGCCGTTTCCGTCAACTGACGAAAAACAGTCTATTGTTTTTTTTGCCGGCAAGGATGCAAGCGAACCTGCCATCCTGAGCCAGACAGTAATCGTTTGGACTTCAAAGTCCCGGATTATAAGAGCCGCCCTCCTTCCAGTCGAGGGTGAAGCTCACACCCACTTGGGTGTCCACCATCTCCAACACCCCGTTTTCGGTGATATTGGATTTGAGAATTTTCGTGAATCCCGCTTTGAGCGGAGTGTGGATGCTGAGTACGTTTTCTGTGACAGATCCGTTGGCGAGTGTGACATACACCCGCATGTGCCACAATTCAGAAGATCCAAGCATACGGTCCGGTGAAGGGAAGCACACGCCATAGAGGCATACGCGTTTGTTGTCTGGATTGTCCACCGCCAATTGCTTGCCCACCACATATTTCCCTGCGGTGTGATTGTAGGTGCTGTCGTTGGCATTGAAGCTGTCTGCCATGTCGTCGATGGCGATGCGGATATCTTTCACTTCATAACCTGCGGTATCGACCACGATGGCGGCGGCACAGTTGGCGATGTAGAGGTTGACGAGAAAGTCGTTGTCCTGCGCTGTGGCGTTCAGATCGGCACGTCCTGTGAAGATACCGGCATTGTGGCTCTGCATGGCTTCTCCCCCCTGGGTCTGGAGGATGGCGTTGTCAGCGTTATCCATGCCAGTAGATTCCACGGCAGTGTCCTGACCCACGTTGGCAAGGGCGAGGTTCCGATATGTTTTCTCTTCAAGATAAATGGTGTAGGAGGCCTCACGGGCGTTCATCTGGTGGGTCTCCTCAAACGCACGGTCGCTTTGCGCGCCATGGTAGAATGAAAGGTTGAGGTCGTTTCCGTACTCTCGGAATATCTTTCCCCACTCCGTCCGCAGCGCTTCTTTCACGTAGGCGTCGGCAGGAGCATACAGCACATAGTCAATCTCCTCATCCATGTTGGTGATGAGGTTGAGCCTATAGGTCAGGTTGTAGTTATAGCCGCAGTCGTCGAGGTCGTCGTCGATGCCGAGATAGTTGTCGCATGAGCAGACCGAGACGACAGTGAGCAGCATGGCTGCGAGGCAGGTAAACAGACTTTTCACTTTCATTGTCGGATAATTTTGAATATACAGACCTTGTTGTTCATGACCAGGACGTCGGTCGGGAGGTCATCAGCACAAAGCAGAGAGGGAGTTGGAATTTGGGAGTGTGCGCAAGGCACACTCCCAAATTGTGTTGATAGGGAGATTAGAGCGGCACATTGAATGTGATGCCCTGCTCCCAAGTGAGGTTCACGCTCAGACCGAGCTCCATGGTTGGAGTGCGGAGGTCTGGGATGGTGTTGGTGGCGGAGCCGAGGCCCACACCGTTCTTCTCGTTTTCTGCAAGCTGGCTTTCGCTCTTACCCGACTGGAATGAGAAGTTGGCAAGTGTCATGTAGTCCTGCAGGAACACGTTGGAGATGGTTTTGCCTGTAGGCTGGGTCACCTGCTCAGTCTTTGTTGGATCCAACTGACCGATGAGGTAGAACGTGGTTCCCTTAGGGATGATCTGACCGCTCTTTCCCACAAAGTCGTCACCGTTGTTCACAAACTCAAGAGCCACATTCACAGGCTCATTGGCCTTGTTCTCAAGGGCAAGAGTGTAGTTGGTCTGAGAAGCCGCACTGGTGGTGATGGTGCTCTGAACGGTTGACTTGTCGTAGATGGAGAACGGCGCTGCGCTGTCGATTGGCTTGAACTGCCAGTCCACCTGCTTCTGTCCGCCGATAATCACGGCAGTGAGGGTGTAGCCATTGTCGTGAGGCACAGCTTTTCCGTCGTAGTCAAACAAGTCGTTAGGAAGCTTAGCCACATTCACGTCAAGACGAGCCACGCCATACTGGATCTGGTCAACGATGGCGATGGAGCGAGTGGTGGCGGAAACCTTGGCTGCAGCAGCTTTAGCCGTGTAGGCAGCAATCACAGCCTCCCAAGTGGACTGAGTGTATTTGCCGTTTTCAGTCATGGTCTCGTCAGCTGCTTTCAGCGGACTCTTCACGAAATACTGCAGGCTTGCAGGATAAGCGTAGGACGAGAGCTTAGCCACGTTGAACAAAGCGGCGTTAGCAGCGCTGGTGTTGTCAACAAACGCGCCCTCAACCCATTTCACACGTGCAGCTCCCTTCGGCAGGTTCAGGTCTTCCGGATAGCCCTGAGCTGCAGCAGGCAACGTGAGCACACTGGTGCTGGCATCAACAGTACAACCACCGTCGGTAATGGCGGTTTTCACTGCGGTAGCCAATGCGGCGTCCTCTGTGGTAGCGCCTTCAGTTCCTGTGGCGAAGCTGTTCAAGCCGATGTAGAGGTCTTCCAGCGTTTCTTTCACTGCCTCAGACGAGCCGGCCTCGAGGGTAATGAACTTGTCGTAGAACGTCTTCAGCTTCACGTTTGTGGCTGTTGACCATCCAGTGGTATTGGCCACAGCGTTGAGCAAGGTGATGAGCGCCTGTCCCTTGCTGCTTCCACCGCATGCAGCGGTAATGGTAGGGCTGAGGATTGGCGACGGAGCGAACTTGATGTCGGACACAGCAGAGCTGTATTCAGTCTTGTCCAGCTTACCGTTGGCAAAGCCATCGTCTTTGTTGGCCTGTCCATAGAAGAGGAAATGACTGGTCTCCGTGTTGATGGCCACGTCGGCATAAACCTTGGAGTTGTTGCCTGCCTCAAGTGCAGAAATGTCAGAGAGTGAAACAACGCTTCCGTTCGTTGTGCTGGCAGCAGTTGGCTCGGCTGCGAAAGGCAGCAACTTGATGTTTTTGATGCCAAGGAAGTTATCATTCGCCTGCACATCGGCAGCAGCCATACGTGTGCCCACATTGGATGGAAGGGCAATGGAGAACTGGGTCTTCACGGTCTTTCCGTCGAAGGTTGGATTGTTCTCAACTGCTCCATCGTCGGAGGAGCAGGATACGAACATCGCGCCTGTCAGTGCAATTGCACCGACAAATGCGTAGGATAAGATTTTTTTCATACGGTTAAATGATTAAAGGGTTATTAATTCGTTTAGCTATATTTCTGATAAATATGTGTCATGTCAGTTACCAATTGTCTCAGTCCTCACTATTTTGTGATAATCTCATAGCTTCGACCCTGCGCCTTCAGGAGTTCAATCCTCTCCTGCACTTTGGCATTCTCTTCCATCATCTTCTGGTTGTATTCCATCATCTTTCTGAGCTCAACGGCGTTCTGCCTTGCCTGGCTGTCGCCCGTCTCAGCCGCACGTTCAAAATAAGGGAGGGCTTCCTCATATTTTTCAATACGGCAAAGCGCTGCACCGATGGCGTTCCATGAGCGGGCATCGCTCTCCACCGTGCGCAGCAGCTTCAGAGCTGCATTAGGGTCGGAGGCCATCATGTCGATGGCACGGTTGATGACTGCGGCGTTCTCGTCGGGCACATAGTCGTAGTAGATGCGGATGTAGCCAGAGTTGCGTTGGTCAACCAGAATGTTTTTCTTCAGGTAGGCGTAGGTGGCGCCGCCGTTGAGCGCCTTGATTTTCCGCTCCTTGGCAGCCACGTCATCACTGCTGTCGATGATGGCGAGAATCTGTTCCTTGCCGTCGAACGAAGCGTCGTTCACCTGATCGCGGAACTCGCTCCATGCCTCACCGCCGTTGGCACAGTCAAACAAAGGGGATGTTGCTTTGGAATGAGCGATAATATATTGCTTCAATGCCTCGCCACGGTCGGCACCCAGCTTTTGGTTGCGCTCCTCTGGACCTTCGATGGACGCCATACCCACAATCTGGATGATCTTCACGTCGGACGTGCTGTCGGCAAGCACCTCGTCCACGATGGATATGATGCGGTCGAGCGTGGCGGCGTTGTCGCGGAAGTCACGTCTCAGCTCACTCTTGTCCACAGGGAAATAGACATAGAGCGCACCCTCCTCTTTCCGGAGGATCCGCGAAGGAGAGTAAGGCTGATATTTGGAGATATGCTGGAGCACAGGGTTGTCCTGCTGGAGTTTTCCCGCCATTCCCGTGTTGTCGGCCACATGAGGGGTGAAGGCCTTGAACAACTTTGGTCGGTAGAAGGAGATACGCTCCGGAATCTGCGGTTTCAACGGTTCCAGCGGTTCCAATGGTTCTTCCGGCTTCTTGCCGAATTTATAGATGATGTTCACGCCGAGTTTCGGCATGAGGAATACCCCATCGTCCTTTCCTTTGTAGGTGCCGCAATGGCCACAGTCATACACCTTCGCATCCATCCAACCCACGTTCAGCCCAAGGTCAGCTGACAAGTTCCAACGATAATTGAGTTCCCAGCTGTGGCCAAAAAACAGGCCGCCGGCATACAGGTTGCCCTGCATACGCTGGTCACGCACTTTCTTATACATCCCGAATGGGAATTTCACGTTCCCTGCATTGAAATGGGAATAAACCAGGTCCGCACCGACAAACCATCCTGTGAAGAAACGGGCAGGGAGGTCGTAGGATTCGGGTCTCATCAATCCTTGATGCAGGGTCCTTCCTGTGCCGGGGTCGTAAACTTCACTATACACCCTCCTGTCCGCATCCACATGTGTCCCCTCATCCTTTCTCTTGAACCAATACCTCACCTGTGGGGAAAGCATCAGGTGCTTCCATTTCTTGTCGTGGCTGAATGTCCAAGGATTATATCCGGCATTGAACTCAAACGACCAATGGGATGACAGCTTCGTCTCCACACCAAGGTTGAATGTACCGGTGGCATCATAAAGCAGGTTGTTCTTCAACACGGTGTTCTGTGCTGACACAGGTTGCACACTCAACACTACCGCCAGTAGCAAACTGACGAGCCCAATTCTGCATTCCTTGCATTTTATTCCTTCCATTGATATGTGTTTTTGATTAGTTTACCATTGGTATGGCAACATGGTCTTTCGAGGTCAGTCTCCCCATCTTTCATAGAAGACGATTAGATTCGATAAGATTCAAGAGTGCGTTGTGATGGATTCGTTGGATTCCTGACAAATTCTGTGCTTGCAGATTGTCAGCTCATATTAGATTGTCGGTTCATTGCAAAGTAGTCTCCTAAATATTCCTTCTGGTTAGGTTTTATTGGAAAACAGGTTATGTGCGGTTTTAATTTATAACTTTAGTTTTGTTATTTTGTCTGGTTTGTCACAAAAGTACAAATAAAAGTTAATAAACGTAAGTTTTAATATGTTAAATAATGTTAATTTATTACAATCGCATTACATTTTTCCATTCTTTTTGTATCAAATTCCACATTTTATATAACAACAGCGTTGACACAACTCGAAAATAAAGTCTAACTTTGCAAAAAACAAAAACGTTATTTACTATACCTATGAACATTATCGACGCACACAGCCACCTGTGGCTCAAGCAGGACACCTGGGTGGACGGCAAACGGATCCTGACCACCACGAACGGACGCAGCATCTTCATGGATGAGGAGGTGCAGATGCTTCCCCCATTCATGACCGACGGACGCAACACCGCGGAGATATTCCTCTCAAACATGAACTACGCTCAAGTGGGAGCTGCGGTTGTGGTGCAGGAAATCATCGACGGCAACCAGAACGCCTATCTTCAAGAGGTGCAGGCCACCTACCCTGACCGTTTCTTCTGCATGGGCATGGCGAAAAACGTGGAAGAAGTGCTGGCTGTCCACAAAGCCGGGCTGAAAGGCATCGCCATTCCCGGTCACCGGCTCCAAGGCTCCTTATTGGAAAAGATGCCGATGTTCAAGCAGATGGAGGCATTAGGTATGGTGCTTTCCATGTGCCTTGCCGACAATGCGCATCAGATTGGCGAGATGGCAGAAGTGATTCAAGAATGCCCATCCCTGAAAGTGGCCATCGGTCATTTCGGCATGGTCACCACCCCGTCCTTTGAGCAGCAGGTGCTGCTTGCCAGGGAAGGTGAGAACGTGAGGATTGAATCGGGCGGAATCACCTGGCTCTACAACAGCGAATTCTATCCCTACCCTTCTGCCGTGAAAAGCATACGGAGGGCTGCCGAACTGGTGGGGATGGACCGACTGATGTGGGGAAGCGACTATCCGCGCACCATCACCGCCATCACCTACCGCATGTCCTACGACTTCATCTGTAAGTCCAAAGAACTCACGGACGATGAAAAAAAGGCGTTCCTCGGAGAGAACGCCATCCAGTTCTACGGCTTTAAAAATCTGCCCAAACTGCCTTATATCAAAAACATGTCGGAATAATTCTCCTGACTGAGAAAGGCATCCACACAGCAAATGCTTGCGGGGACTTACTTCGAGTAAGCCCCCGCAAGTATTTGTCAACAAGCAGGCTATTTCCTAAAAAGCATTAACGGACCAGCACTTTCTTCACCTGTCCATCGGCTTTCAACATAATATTGACACCTTTGGAAGGCTGTGCAGTCTCACGTCCGTCGAGACTGAAATAACGGTCTTTGGCGATAGCGCTATCCTGACTGACGGTCCTAATGCCAGTGGAATTTGAGTTGAACTGCCAATAATCAAAGAGCATCAGGTCCTTCAGTCCGCTCGACTTCTTCGCTATGAACCGGAAAGTCACGTCGTGTTTGCCGGTGATGGTCTTCCGCAGGTCGGCAGTAAGCTCTGTCCAGTCCTTGAGGTCGGCAGGCACATCAACATTGGCAACATATCCGCTGGTTCCGCTCACTTCAACACGCAACTGACCGGCAGCAGTACCGCCTTTCACACATACCTTCAGGCTTTTGGCACCTTCATCCCCGAAATCCACCTCACGCACCTTCACAAAGTCATTGTTGTCAAGGCCGGTCAGATACACGCCACGGGAACTATCAACCCCCGACTTCACCCCACTGCTTGACGCCATTGTCTCTGCCTCAACACGGACGTATGGGTTCAACGTCCCGATTGGAGATGGCCCTGCTTTTGTCATGTTGATGGTAGGGATAGTGCCATCGGCATTGAATTTAAACTCCTCCACACAGACAGACCTAGTGAATCCACCACCGCCTGGGAGGGCGCCATTATGATAGAAGAAATACCAATGCCCTTTATACTCAATCACACCTGGATGGTTGGTGAAACTGGCACCCTGGGTCGGCATGATCACCCCTCGGTAAGTCCACGGTCCCAACGGACCGGGAGAAGTGGAATAAGCGATATGCTCAGGCACACCTCCCGCCGCATAAATAAGGTAATAAGTGTCGTTATACTTAGTCAGCCAAGGTCCTTCCTCATAGCAGTCACCACCCACGATGCGGGTTTTGTTCTCACCATTTTCAGTATAACTCTCCTTATACCCTCCGAACGACGTTTTCGTGAGTGGCACCTTGGTCGGACCACTCTGAAACCGAATCATCGTACTCGCCAATTCCGCACAGTAAAGGTCGGGGTTGCCCCAGTAGAGATAGGCTTTGCCATCATCATCCAAATAGACCGTAGGGTCAATCTCTCCCCAAAATTGATTGGAGAGGGGTGAAGTCAGTCCACGAAATTTGCCGAGGGGGCTACTTCCGACAGCCACACCCAGCGCCATGCTCCCGCCCGTCTTGTTGGCACAGACATACCAATAATAGCGTCCGTCTTTCTCACAGCATTGCGCCGCCCATGCCGAGCCGTTGGCCCAAGAGAAGTTTTTATAACTCAACGGAGACGGATATTCAGTCCAATTCACCATGTCCTCGGTGGAAAACACCTGCCAGTCGTTCATCGTGTACCATGTGGAGCCGTCCTCGTCGTGTCCTGTATAGACATAGAGCTTACCATCGGACGCCACCATCGGAGCGGGGTCCGAGGTGTATTTGGTCTGAACTATCGGATTGTCAGCCTTTCCAGTCATTATAATGCCCATAAGCAGGGCAGTCATCATACCTTTTCTCATCATCTTAAAAATTTATAACCAAACCTATTACAATTATAATATCTTATTATATCTTCTCACTTAACCAAAACTTTCTTTCCGTTCACGATGTTGATGCCTTTCTGCAGGCTGTTCAGCCGTTGTCCGCTCAGGTTGTAGATCACCGGTTCCGAATTTGCAGGAGTGTCAGCCATGACACCGTTGATGCCAGTGCTTTCCGTGCAGTTGAACTTGATTTTATCGATATTGCACTGGGCACCGCTGATTACCAGTCGGAGCACTTGCTCACCCTCTTCGAGATTGCGGCTGAGCACGCCTTTCACCACCTTGTAGGTGTCCCAGTTGCTGCTGCCGGTCTGAGGAACGGTCACATTGGCAAGGGTCATGATCGTGCTGTTCTTCACAAGGCAGATACGGAAGGATGAGCCGGTCACGCCAGAGGAGACGGTGGCCTCGAACTCATATTTACCCGGATCGGTCACATTCACGGTGTATTCCGTCCATTCGTTCGCTGCCGTATAGCCGATGGCATGACCGCCGTTGCCGGTTACGATGTCCAAGCCCTCATTGTCGCTGCGGTATTTCGTACCGCCCTCGTCCACCTTGTCGGTGTCGTGGAAGGAGAGGGTCTCACCACCTTCATCGAAATTCTCAGCCTCAATCACACCCGGCAGGCTGACCATATCGCCGAACGGCTTCTGGACGTTCTTCACACTGATGCGGGTGGTGGCGATCTTTGACTCGTTTCCATCCATATCCTCCGCGATGGCGGTGATATAGCAGAGACCCTTCATGTCAGGCACATACTCAGCCTGATAAGGAGCCTCAGTCAATGTGGCGAAGAGCACTCCATTAGCGTAGAGACGTATGCACTTGATGCCTTCACCACCGTTGTTTGCACTCGATTTCACGGTGACGGAGGAACCGACCGTTGGAGTGACAGGAGAAGCGCTCACCGACACCTTCATGTTTTCGTTCACATCCACACGGGAGAAGGTGATGCGGTCGAAATTACATTGTCCGCCAGTCACATTCAGCCTGATAACCTGCTTTCCTTTCTGCAGCGGCACGAGCATCCGTCCGTATATCGCCTGGTAATTGCTGAAATCGCCCAGTTTAGGGCAAGGCACCGTGATGTTGTCGGTCAGCGGGGTCTGCTCGCTGTAGTTGCTCAGGGCCAGGTTGAAGGAAGCGCCGTAAGCACCGGCAGAAGCCAGAGCCTCAAAACTGTAGAGTCCCTCTTCGAGCACATCGACGGTGTATTCCACCCATTCTCCAGCCATGGTCTCACCCAGTCCGTAGCCGTCGCCAGTATTCACGATATCCACACCACCGCCGTTCGTACGGTAGCTCTTGGCATCGCCAGTGTTGCGGTTGTCGGTGTCATGATACACAATACCTTCCTGACCGCCGTCGAAATTCTCACACTCAACTGTGCCTGGAAGTTCGCCACCCCCTTGATAGACCGCACGGCGTGACCCTACGATAAAACTGCCCACACGCTCGTATTTCTCACCATCGGTGGTATAGACGATGGCTTTGAGTGAATGGGTGCCGGTGACAATAGAGGTGAAATGCGACACGTATGGAGCCTCTGTCATCGTTTCATACAACTGTCCTTTCACATACAGTTCAACTTTTTCGATTGTTTTTGTCCGCATCCGTGCACGCACCGTGATTGGGACGTTGTCGCCAAGCGGCACTTTCGGAGCTGCAGGCTTCACATACACCGACGCCTCTTTCTTCATGCCTGGGAATGGACTCTTTGCTTTTTTGGCAGCATCAGTCTGCATATATTGGCGGAGCCAGGTCATGGCAGGACGGTCCTCTCCATCGCGTATGATACCGGAATTGCCGTCGGTTGTCCACGTTGCCCCATAAATGTACCCCCAAAGCGTGATGCCGGCACAATAGCTTGACTCCCACATGTAAGGAATCTGCTCCTTGTAGCGCTGCAGCTGCAAGTCATCGTCCGTGGTGCCGATATCATACTCTGTGGAGTACATTGGCATCTTCAGGCTGTTCTGGATTTCCGTCATCGCACTCTTGAACTTGCTTACATCCATACCTGTCAGGTCATGCGACTGGCATCCGTATGCATCGATTGGAGCACCTGCGTCGCGAACTTTCTTCACGAGGTCGATGAACTGGCTTTTCTGCCACTCAAAGGTGTTGTAGTCATTGTAGATGAGGATGGCGTCGGGCCAGCGTTCGTATGCCAGTTCAAACGCCTTCACAATCCAGTCGTAGCCAGTTACTCCATCACCACCCAGCGCATCTTTGTAGGGTGCAGGAGCATGACCGGGTATAGCCTCGTTCACCACATCGATGAGGTCGATGGTGGGATAATGTTTCTTGATGGCATCGAGCCACTCCACGATGGCCTTATACTGCTCTGCCGTGGAGAGATTATCCATCCATGAAGGATACTGTCCACCCCAGATGAAAGTATGGAACTTAAACGGAAAATTATGTTGCTTGGCATAGTTGTAGGCTGCATCACTCTGCCAGTTGAAACTGCCCCGGGCACTTCCTTCAATCGATTCCCATTTCGACTCGTTCTCAGGAGTGATTTGGTTCCAGAGGGTATAGAACGGCTCTTTGCCATAATCCACATTGTAACGAGTGGTGATGTTGCCAAGGAATTTGTCGGGATTCGACGACAACTGTGCTTGTCCGTCCATAGCGAATAGACTTAAAGCCAAAGAAAGTGCAACGGCTTTCTTTTTTGAAAAAGCCACTGCAGAAACGATATGTTTTCTCATACAGTTAACGCTAGGTGTTATGATTTCTAATTTTTTACAAAATTAGGCTAAAGCTGAAAAACCAATTGTAAGATATGAAACATATCCTTTCAATTATGCACTATAAGCAAAGATCGAGTAGCGAAAAATTTTGCAAATAGAAAAAAATCATAAAAAAAATTTTGAAATCCAAAATCATTCTATATCTTTGCATTTAATATGAGAATTGTGTCACATAGAAAATTGGTTGAATTCTATCGTTCTGAAGGACATGGAGATTCACAATCCGCCCTTGAGCGATGGTATGACACAGCAGAAAGGGCACAGTGGAAGAATTTGTCCGACATCAAAATGGATTTCCCAGCAACCGACTATGTAGGCAACCAACATTATGTTTTTAACATCAGAGGAAACAAATACAGACTTATCGTTGTGGTGAAATTCACAATCGGGCACATATTCATACGATTTGTGGGCACCCACAGCGAATATGACAAGGTTGATGCATCAACAATTTAAAAGATCTGGAGGTTTATCATGAGTAAAATTACAAAAGAACAATACGAGTTTGCACTGTCAAGAATAGAAGAATTGCTGCCATTGGTCAGCGACAATACGCCAACTAATGACCGGCACGCAATTGAACTGACAATGATGTCGGACGTGGTTATTGACTATGAGAAAGAGCATTTTCCAATTGGCAAGCCTACAGTGGCACAACTGATAACTCTCTCTCTCGAAGAAAAGAAAATGAGTCAAAAACAATTGGCTGCTGAAATTGGCGTCAGTGCATCACGAATCAGCGATTTTGTCTCAGGACGGGCTGAGCCGACATTGAAAACAGCCCGCCGGCTTTGTTCCACACTGGGCATCAGCCCTGCTGCCATGTTAGGCTGTTAACCACGAATAAGGGGATGCGCTTGATGAGTGCATCCCCTTGTTTTATGACCACGAGAAACGGGACCGATTATTTCACAAGGATTTTCTTTCCGTTACAGATGTAGATTCCTTTGGTTGGATGTTCCACCACACGACCCGAGAGGTCATAGATACGCTTGGACTGCATTGGGTTGGATATAGTGGATTGGATTCCGGTGTCTTCTTTTCCGATGGTGACGTTGAATGCATAGTATGCTGTGTTGTATTTCACATAAAGCACCGTGTGGAACACTTTCTCCAGATCTTCCTCATTCACCACGTATGCACGGAAGGTGTTCTCCTCGCTGAAACCGAAGGTGAATGCCGCATTTTCCACATCCGCAGTCACCGCACCATTCTCATCGAAAGTCAAGCCATAGATAAAGTCATAGTCGTCGTTAGTGAGTTTGCCGTCAGTATTCTTTGCCAGCCACTCACCGTTGTCGATCAGCTCTTCAACGCTGCATCCAAGAGCAGTGCAACAAGCCGTGAGGTCAGGAACCAACTCATAGTAGTCATTGGTTTCCATGTTGCGGCCCGGAAGCACGATATCCTCTTCGCCGACGGTGCTGACTTCTTCCTCCACCTCACTGACGAACTGCAAGGTGGTGTTGAGTTTGAATGCCTTACCGTCCCAGAGATTATAGATATAGAATGTAGCGGTGGAAAATTCTCCCGGTTTACGGAATCCCGGTATGTTGAACCAATGGATCGTGCTCTCATAATACCACAATGCGAAAGCACCTTCTCCCGAATAGCTTGCCGCATAAGCATAATGGTCCTGATTCTCGGCCGACATCCAGAAACCACCACCGGTGGCTCCTCCGTTCGCCTCACTCACTGAATAGGTGTTGGTCAGTGCGCCTTCAGCATCTACTCCATAGAACAAACCGCTTGACGTGCCCAGTTCAGCTTCCAGCGCCGACATGTCGGTCTGACCGATTTCCCAAGCACCACCTTCTTCTGTAGGCACCATCTTCACAACCAGGTCGCGCTCTTCCACCACACAGTTTTCAATGGTGTACATCGGGCTGTCCATGGTCATCAGGAACGTAAATTCATAGTAGTTGTTGTCCTTGATGAAATACATACTGGAAAGGCATGTCTCACCACCTTTGAATGCATTTGGCATATTGCCGACTTGGAACTGCTTTACGGAATCCACATAATTCACATAGAAGCTTGCCGTACCTCCGGAATAGCCCGTCACAGCTCCGTCGGGCAGGAACCAGAAACCAGGGGCGTCGGCAGTGTATTCAGATGTCAAAGCACCGTATTGGTCGTTGGCCGCCACCCGGATATCGTCCATACTCTCAGCACCCAACTTCTCAAACACATCGGCCATATCCACATCCATCATTGAAAGGGTGGTCCAGCCGTCGCGAGGGTCACGGTTAAACTCATATTCCTTGGAGCCCACTTTGGTGTAGTTGTCAATCACATCATCAAGATTGACATCGACGGTCAACACAAAATTGATCACCCAAGCCTTATTACCGTAGATGAAGTAGATTTCCGCGTTATGGCGTTCACCCAGCTGCCATGGAGTGTAAGCATACTGTCCGATGGTGCAGGAAATCACGTCATCCGCATAAGCCAGCGAAGCAACCCAGAATTTATCGGTGTCTCCCCAGTCTGCGTGCTGTAGTTCCTCGCTCTCCACCTCATCATTCTCAAACTGCACACCTGAGCCGAACCAGAAACCTGGAGTTGGTGTGGCGGTGAGGCTGTTCACGAGCTGGTCGCTCCATGTCAGCGTTTCATTGTCGAACTTCTTGGCATAAATGATGTACTTCATGTTCTTGGCAAAATAATCAGGGTCTATGCCTAATGCCTCTGCCATTCCCGGCACAGCCACTTCGTTTGGCTCGTTATACCAATCGGTGTTCGGAGCCTGGGTGTGTTCATAGGTGGTCCTGCCCACAATCTCCAATTTTGAGAGAGATGTGGTCGGTTCCTTGTCTATGCCTTCGGAAGCTTTGATGGTCAGTGCAATGTCGAAGGTCACGCGGGCATTATTCAAGTCCATTGCGATGGTGCATCGCACGGTCTCGCCAGGCAGCAATGGCTTGGTTGGGTTCTGCCCCACACACAGATAGAGCTCACCGGCTTCCAGATCCCAATCAGGATGTACAAACCAATAGCCTTCTGTTCCCCAGTAGCTGAGGGTTCCCGTCTTGTCCAGATAGTATCCACCCCAAGAGGCAGTTGGCGTTGTGTTTTCCACACCGCCCGGTTGAATGAGGCAGAAGAGGTTGGTGCGGGGTGTTGCATACTCCTCGGTCGGTTTCCATGCTTCGAGAGCATTGCCCAACACGGTGGCATTCACACCCAACTTCTCAGCCACTTCCGCAATGGAATAGACGATGTTGGTGCGTTCGTAATCCGTCTTGGCTTCTTCCACAATTTCATAGGAATAGTCCTGGGAATAAAGGTTGCTGACAGAAAACAGCAACGCTAACGTGAATAAAGTAAAGAACCTTTTCATAGGCTTTTAATTTTAAGGTTTTGAATTAGTTAGTAGTTAATAGCTTTTCAATATGCAAATTTAAACAAAAAAATAGAAATCCAAATAATTTGTGCAAAAATATTCAATAATAACAAAAAAAGTGGCATCCTTTGATGCCACTTTTTCATTCCTAATACTCATCCTCGTTCCAGAGGAAGTCTTCCTTGGAAGGGTAGTCAGGCCAAATTTCCTCCATCGACTCGTAAACGTCGCCCTCATCCTCAATCTCATTCAGATTCTCAAGCACCTCCTCCGGAGAACCGGAACGGGTGGCGTAGTCAATAAGTTCTTCTTTCGTAGCTGGCCAAGGAGCATCCTCCAAGTATGTGGCTAACTCTAAAGTCCAATACATATTTCTTCTCCTTTTTTAGATTTATTAGCAGTTTACGCGTTGACACCCTCACTATCAGGTATCAAGACTCCATCCGCTAAGGTTATACAATTTAGTTAATTTATTTTGGGGTGCAAAGGTAGAAAAAAGAAATTTATTTGCAAGGATTTTTCCATATAATTTCATCTTGTCCTTCAATTATATTCATTTTTCTTGCTAAAACGAATAAAAAATCAGACAAGCGGTTCATATACGACAACACATTTGCATCCAATTCAGCCTCATTCCGTTCCTTCAGCTGGTTGTTCAATGCCAGAATGCGCCGTTCAGCCCTACGGCAGACTGTCCGGCATACGTGTGCTATGGATGCCCCCCTTGTGCCGCCTGGAAGCACGAAAGCACGGAGTTTTGGCAAAGAAGAATCAGTCTCATCGACCGCCTTCTCCAAAGATTCAATCATTGCCGGAGTGACTACGCTCTGCGCACGGAGTTGCGTGGTGGACTGATCGGTGGCCAAATATCCACCCACAACGAACAGGTGGTTCTGCACCTCATTCAAGAGCGCATGATCGGAAGCGTCACTCACCTCCGTCAGCAGCAACCCCAGCTGGCTGTTCAGTTCGTCCACTGTGCCGTATGCCTCAAGGCGGAGGTCGGTTTTGCTCACTCGCTGACCTCCCACAAGACTGGTCATGCCTTTATCGCCTGTTTTGGTGTAAATCATTGATTTTTCCATAGGTATATATATTTTTCAAGACTCAGGGTAAACTCAAGCCCGTGAAGTAACTGCATGTTATTAGAGCAGATAGGTCTGACGCTGACGGCGTTGGTCGAAAAACACGATGCCCCGTTTGCCAAGGTCAAAGGCCGACGTGGCTCCGGGTGCAACAGTAAGCCGTTGCCAATTGGAGGCGTTTGAGCGCCTGATGCCATCCACAATCACACAGGTTTCGTCCGTAAACCTGCCGCTGTCCACATCGCCATCAAGCCGAGAAAACTGGTCCGTCCCATAATAATAGACGATGGTGCTTCCCCTCAATGAAGGGTCCTTGCTCAACGGACTCATGAGATAGGTCTCCGTAAGAGCGTTGCCGGTGTATGCCACCACCTCTTTTGGCCGCAGCCAACGCACCACCTTGAACAACTGCTCATCACTTCTGTCCCCACCCAATTCATCGAACGCATAGAACCGGCTTTTCCCGAACAACACATGCGTCACAAACTCAAAAGCCCACGGCGACTGAACGCTGAATCCCCTTCGGTGGAACCAACGGCTCGGTTTGGAAAGCCAATAGGAGATATGTTGGGACAGACTGCTCATGGTTGATTAGGATGCGTTCTTCAACCTAAATCGGTCATTAGAACGAAATGAGGTGGAATTATTCAATCGTTTGGTTTTTCGATTTGCGAAGTTACAAAGAAAAAATGAATAATCCAAGAGCAAATTCCACGACACCTGCAGTCACGACACCAAAACATTCCGCCATTCGGTTGATTCGGACTGCTGTGCGCATGTCAGCAGTGGTGAGCGTGCGGTCGGTATTTCCAATATAGGGTTTTGGAAAGAGTTCGCCATAATAGTAATGGGGACCGCCGAAACGACAATTGAGGATGCCCGCCAAGGCCGATTCGGGGTAGCCGCTGTTCGGACTGGCATGGCATGCGCCGAAGCGGTGGACGAATTTAAGCAGCGAAAGCCGTCCCGAAGCCAACACCATCAGTAGGGCGGTCAGACGGGCAGGAAGAAAATTCGCCACGTCGTCCATTCTCGCCGCCACACATCCAAACTGCCTGTAGCGCTCGGTGCGGTAGCCAATCATGGAGTCGAGCGTGTTCACCATCTTGTAGGCCAACATGCCTGGGACCCCTGCTACAGCCAGCCAGAAGAGCGGTGCGATGACACCGTCGCTCAAGTTTTCCGCCAACGTTTCAAGTGCGGCGGTGCGGATTTCCTGTGCCGACAGCTGTGTGGTGTCGCGTCCCACAATCCGCGCCACCTGGCGCCGTCCCTCGTCCAACGAACGATCCACTGCACGGAACACCTCACGCACTTCCCGCACAAGGGTCGTGCCTGCCAGGCAATAGAATACAATGATTGTGCGGAACGTCACTACTGCCAACATGCTCCACCGAAGCAAAAAATAATCAACAGCAAAAAATGCAGAAAAGACCAGAAGCACCAACAACACAGCCGTCAGCCCTCCTTTCAGCATTCGGTGCCCACCTTTGTTGAAGCGATGCTCACACCACCCAATCATCTTGCCGAACCCCACCACTGGATGCGGTAGCCAGAGTGGGTCGCCCAACAGATGGTCGAGCAACCAACCCAGCAGAAGAGGAAGGATAAATATGATTAGAAAGTCCTGCATTTATCAGATTATTAAGGGCGGATTCCATTTCCGCCATTCAGATAATCTCGAATGGCAGCCACCAACGCATCATTCTCTTCAGGCAACTGCGCCGCTACCCGGAAATGGTGGTCGGTCAGTCCTTCGAAATTGGATGCGTCGCGGATGAGCATGCCATGATGAGTGGCGAGATGTTCTTTGAGTTGTGCGGAAGTAGCCTGGCGAATTGTGCAGAGCATAAAGTTAGTCGCGGTGGGCATCACCTCTATTCCGTCCACCTCGTTCAGCAAAGAACGCAGCCGCTGAGCCTCACCCAGATAGGACTGACGGTCGGGCATGTTGACCTGACGATGGGTCAAAAGCCAGACACCGGCCTCCAGTGCCAGAGAACTGATTGCCCAAGGGCGGAAAAAACGTTTCAAAATGGCGATAATGTCGGTAGGAGCGATGATGAAACCAAGCCGCAAGCCGGGAACAGCATAACGCTTCGTCAGCGAGCGGATCTGAATCACCTTGGGAAGGGCCAGCAGTTCCTTCGCCGACATCATCGGCTGGAGGGTGTAGTCCTCGTACGACAAGTCAACCACCAGCCAGGGATGCCGCTCGGCCAGTTGCTCCACGCTGGTACGGTCGGTGACCCCACCTGTGGGATTATTGGGATTACACAGCCAGCACACATGGGCATCATCGGCGTAAACATAGCCATAGATGCGGCTGGCATCAGCATATTCACTGAAGGTGGGATGGAAAACCTTGTAGGTCTTATGGCCGAAAGCCCTCAACGTGGAAGCGGTGTGATAGATGGCTTCAGTGGCGCCATTGGTCACCATCACGTTCTCCTCATCCACCTCATACTCCCTGGCAAGCTCACGTTCCAACTCCTTAGGAGAGGGAGCCGGATAAGAGGCGATGGAATCCATCCGCCCGTGCATGAAGCGGTAAAGTTCCGACAGATCAGCATGGCCGTAGATGTTGGAACTAAAATTCATGCGGATGTCAGCATAGCGGAATCTGTCATCACCGTGTCCTTCAATCATCTTCACTCAATATTTGATAAACTTTATTCATGTCGATATGTGCCCGCACATGGTCAGCCAGACGGTTGTATTGCTGCTCTTTGAATGCATGGATATCGAATGGATTGCCGGATGTTTTCATCCGCTCTGCGAACGGAGCCAACAAAGAGTTGATAAATGCCTCGTTGTCGAGTATGCCATGGATGTAGGTGCCCATACACCTGCTACTGACTCTGCAGCCGTCAGTCTCACCCCGTTCGTTCATCGTGAGCGGAGTGGCATCAGCTGCGGCGCTGTCGTCAGTGAGGACGGTGGATCCGCTGTGAATCTCATATCCTTCCAGCCATCCGTCGTCTTCTTTTCCTTCCAAATGGAAACGGGTCTGCCGGGTGGTTTTGCCCTCATGGATGGTGGTGCTGACGGGCAAGATTCCCAATCCTGGGATACGCTCAATATCACCTTCGAGATGCATTGGATCGCAAACCTCCATTCCCATCATCTGATAGCCACCACAAATACCCAGCACCGTGGCTCCATCACGGTAAGCCCGCACCACAGCCTGTGCCACGCCGTTGCGCCGCAGCTCATAGAGGTCAGTCACCGTGCTCTTGCTGCCAGGAATAATGATGATGTCGGCATGCTTCAGATCATCGGTGTTGCTCGTGTAGAAAAGATGGACGCGTGGGTCGCGTTCGAGCACATTGAAATCCGTGAAGTTGGAAAGATGTCGCACCAGCACCACCGCCACATTCACCTTTCCCTGCGCTGCATGCATGGACTTGCCTGCAAGATCCACGCTGTCTTCCTCATCCACATGGATATCTTTATAGTAAGGCACCACACCGAGCACCGGCACATGGCATATATCCTCCAAGATGCGGCGACCTTCCTCAAAGAGCCGTAAGTCGCCCCGAAACTTGTTGATGATGATGCCTTTAATCATCCTGCGGTCTTCCTCCTGTTGCAAGGCTATACTCCCATAGACCGACGCGAACACACCTCCACGGTCGATGTCGCCCACAAGAAACACATCAGCCCCAGCATGACGCGCCATCGGAAGATTCACCAAGTCGCTGCCGCGCAGGTTCAGCTCACTGATACTTCCTGCTCCTTCCATCACGATGGGGTTGAAACGGGCAGATAGGCGGTCATAGGCCTCACATACCGCATGACGCAGCTCTTCCCTACCCTCCTTGCGGAAGTAGTCGTAAGCATCGCGGTTGCCGATTGGCCTGCCGTTGAGCACCACCTGCGAGGTGTGGTCGCTCTGAGGTTTGAGCAGCAGCGGATTCATGTCGGTGTGGCAAGCCAGCCGGCATGCCTCCGCCTGAACCGCCTGCGCACGTCCGATTTCCAGTCCTTCGGGGGTAGCGTAGGAATTGAGCGCCATGTTCTGCGCCTTGAAGGGTGCAGGGCTATAACCGTCCTGAAGAAAGATGCGGCAAAAAGCGGTGGCGATGATGCTCTTCCCCACATCGCTTCCGGTTCCGGCCAACATGAGCGGATGCAATGGTTTTCTATCGTTCATCAAACTTCACTTTTTAATGCATAGTCTTCCGCCAGCACGAACAGGAAGTCGGACAGGCGGTTGAAAAAAGTCAGTATCCGCAAATTCAGCGGATGGTCGCGATGGAGTGTCCACAGCCGTCGCTCTGCCGTCCGAACTGTGGTCCGCGCAATATGGAGCCAAGTGGTCCGTTCAGACTTGCCAGGCAGGATAAAACAGGGCTGCACATGAGCGGTTTCAATCAGGCGCTCCATCTGAGCCGTCAGCTCGTCCACATGCAGTACACGTGGGTTCTCAGCCCCATCGGGGGTGGCGACATGGCTCATCACCGTCATCAGTTCCCGCTGCACGGATTGGAGCAGGTCACGTGCCTCATTTCCTTCCTCCTTCCAAAGCAACAACACCATACCCAGCACCGACGTCAAGTGGTCAATTTGTCCGTTAGCCTCTATCCTGACATCGTCTTTCTCCACACGCACACCGCCACGCAGAGAGGTGGTGCCGCCATCGCCGGTTTTCGTACTGATTTGTTTCATATTTTCAAAATATCAATGTCAAAATTCAAACATTCCCGTCTCTCCCCAATACCAATGGGTGTAGCTGGCCAGCACATTGCCAATGCGGATGATTGGGCAGTCCACCTCCTCTCCACGGGCATTCCACACGGTGACAGCCGTTGAAGGTTTATCGCCTATGAACTGAGAATAATGGAACTCATGCCCTCGGTATTCCCTGCCACCGATTTCCCAACGCCGATAGCCAAGAGAAAGGTGGCGGTCAGCTTGACGTGCAGAAACTGTGTAAGGCAACACTCCGCACATCTCCCACTCACCTTCATCGGTGAGAATCCGACTGCAGAGATACATCATGCCGCCACATTCCGCAATCACCTTGCCACCATGCGCCGCATAGTCACGGATGCTGTCACGTGTGCGTCTGGCTTTTACCAGCTGCTCCCCGTGCTTCTCCGGATAGCCACCAGGAAGATAAAGCAGGTCCGTACCCTCTGGAAGGGGCTCGTCGGCTTCTGGATTGAAAAACACGACTTCAGAGTCAGAAAGACAGTCGAGCGTGGATTGGTAGATAAAGGAGAAGGCTTCCGGGCTGCGTGCCACCGCCACCCGTCCATAGCCAGTCTTACGGTTGCAATAAGGCATTTTCCCAGCATTGGCAACATTTTCACTACGGCCTTTGAGCAACAGCTCAAGAAAAGAGAGGTCGAGGTGCTGCTCCATAAAGTCGGCGATGGTGTCGAGCTGAACGAATCCACTCATGGTGCCGTCGCTGAAGTCCAATCCGAGGTAGCGCTCCTGAGTGCCGATGGCTGCGTTGCGGGGCAGGCATCCGAGGCAGGGCACGCCTACGTCGGCACACACTTCGCGCAGCATTTGGGCATGGCGTGGTGAGCCCACCTTATTGAGCACAACCCCAAGCAAACGGATATCGGGACGGAAAGAAGCGAACCCTTTGAGCAGCGCCGCCATGGAATAGGCAGCGGAACGGGCATCGACCACCAGCAGCACTGGAACATCAAGCAACTGGGCAATCTCATAGCAGGAGCCACAATCCCGGTCATAGCCGTCGTAAAGTCCCATCATTCCCTCCACAAGGCAGATGTCAGCCGATGCCGCATAATGCTCAGCAATCGCACTGACATGGGTTGGCGACGACATGAAAAGATCGAGATTGATGCTCGGCCTTCCACATACCGCCTCATGGAATTTGGTGTCTATGTAGTCGGGTCCACACTTCATTGGCTGGACCCTGTATCCCTTGCGACGGAGCAACGACATCAGCCCCCTCGCCACTGTGGTCTTTCCGCTGCCACTCATCGGAGCAGCAATCAGCAATCCGTTTTTCATGCTTGCAAAGGTAGTAAAAAATTTGATGGATTGAATCACAATCCAATATCAAAATCTCTTGCCACAAAAGAAATATTTTTCTGAATGTGAGCAGAATGTGCCACCTGACCTTTAGGTCAGCCGTCCCCACGTTCTCCATCATAAATTCGAATCAGATACAAAAAATATTCATTTTTTATTCTTCCCTATTATTTTATTTCGTAACTTTGCAAGCGAATCCAGGTAATCGGAGCAAATTATCTGCTTTGATGAAAGGGAATCCAGTGAAAGTCTGGAGCAGTACCTGCTGCTGTAACCTCTTTTTTTCATGTCATCCGACACAAAGCCACTGTCCACAGGATATGCCCGACATATCCGTTTATAGAACGGGAAGGCGGAATGACAAGGGGAAGCCAGAAGACCTGCCTTGGTTCAATCGACAAGAATAACCGCACAGGATTATGCGGAAGAGAACAGTTTTATTTATGAAAGTCAGACTCGGACTGTGTGTGGCACTGTTGTGCCTCTCGCAGACGTTGGCGGCTCAGTCGGTCAAAACCGATTCCATCATGGAAATGTTGGAAGAAGTGGTCATCACGGCAACCGGAACACAGCACTTGCTGAAGGACGTGCCTGTTCAGACTGAAGTCATCAGCGGAAAAATGCTCCAACGATACGGAGGACGCTCCCTTGAAGACATCTTGGGCGGACTCACCTCCTCTTTCGCCTTCAACGAGGGCGACATGGGCTCGCAGATGCAACTCAACGGGCTGGGCAACAACTACATCCTCATTCTCATTGACGGAAAGCGGATTCACGGCGACGTGGGAGGAGAAAATGACCTGTCGCTTATCGACCCACAAAACATAGAGCGGATTGAGATTGTGAAGGGCGCCTCGTCGGCACTCTACGGAAGCGACGCCATGGCTGGAGTGGTGAACATCATCACGAAAAAGCACGATGAGGGCATCCTGATTGAAAACACCACCCGATACGGTTCGTACAACGACCTGCGCCAGCACAACGCCATCGGACTGGCCAGCGGAAAATGGCGGAGCCTGACCAACTTCCAGCTCCAGCATTCCGACGGATGGCAGAACACAGCCACTGAATACACGCCATCGTCTGCCGCTCCGGTGACTGACTCGCGCAGCAAGACCGTCAACAAGCACACCAGCTGGCAAGTGGCGGAACAGCTGACTTTCACTCCCAACAAAGACTGGGAGTTCTATGCCTCCGGCTCCATCTACGGCAAAGGCATCTACCGTCCGAAAGGTAAATACCCGAAATACGACGTAAAGACCTTCGACCTGAAATACCGCAACGCATCAGCATCAGCAGGAGGACGTTGGACCACACGCAAAGGCGACCGCGTCACACTCGATGTGGACTGGAACAAACATGCCTACTATCATGCCTTCACCTCCACCACCTTGGCTGAAGGATTCGACGAAGACGGCACACTCATCCTCGACTTTCCTTACTTTGAGGGTCAGAAGGCGCTGCAGAGCGACCAGCAGCGGGTGATGGCGCACCTGAAGGGTGTGTTCAACCTGCCATACGAGCAGCGGCTCACAGCGGGAGTGGAAATGAAATACGACTACCTCAAGGCACCGACCTGCATCGAAGGCGGTTCTGCAGACGACAATACGGAGGCACTCTATCTGCAGGACGAATGGACACCATCGCGATGGCTTCAACTTACTGGCGGACTGAGACTCAACCGCAACGAAGGATTCGGATGGAAACTCACCCCCAAAATCTCCACCATGCTCAGTCTCGGAGACTTCAGGTTGAGAGGTTCCTGGAGCCAGGGATTCAAAACCCCAACGCTTAAGGAAATGAATTACCGCTACATCCGCGAGATGAACTCCGTCATCATGTATTTAGGCAACAAAGACCTGAAGGCGCAGACCTCCAACTTCTTCTCACTCTCAGGCGAATACACCGCCGGGGGATTCAACATCACCGTATCGGGTTACCTGAACAAACTCGACAACATGATTGCCCTCGCCACCGTGCCCAAATCCATGGCTCCGGAGGAGTATAGGGCTCAATACGGAGAGATGCTCAACAAGGTGAGACGATATGAGAACATGGAAGACGCACGGACATGCGGAATCGATGTCAGCATACGCTACACCCAAGGCGAATGGACCGCAGGACTGGGCTACAGCTACCTCGACACGAAAGCCCACGTCTATGACGCCGACCACGACCGTCTGAACAAGGTGGTGATCGACGGAATGGCATACCACAAAGGGAATGTGTTCGTCACGTGGGACCACCGCTTCTCCCAATCCTACATGCTGGGAGCAGGACTCTACGGCCGGATGTCCACCAAACGCTACTATCAGGTAGATGGCAACGGAAAAGGCTACCAAATTTGGAAAATCGCCACCTCCCATCAATTTGGCAAAAGTGTAAAAACCATCTACAGGTTGGAAGCAGGCGTGGACAACATCTTCAACTACGTGGACCGTACTCCTCATGGACTGCACCTCGGCACCACCACGCCAGGAACCACCGTCTATGCCGCCTTCACCGTGAAATTCCAACAAGGAAAGAAAATCAAATTCAACAATCATAAGTCCAATCTTAAAAACAAACAGGAAAATGAAGAAGATTAAGTACTTGATGCTTGCCATGATGGCAATCTTGGCAACCGCATCGTTCACTGCCTGCAGTGATGACGATGACGACAACGTGTCGAACATGGAGCGCTATCGCAGCGCAGTGGAAAAAACCGTGAAGCAGCAGAAAAAGCACAACAAGGCCATTCTGCTCGTGGCATTCGGTTCGACCTGGCAGCAGGCTTACGACGCATTCGATCTCACACAGCAGGAGTATGCCCAGGAATTCAGCGATTACGATGTGTTCCTCTCATTCTCTTCCGCAATCTGCATCAACCGCGCCGCAGCAGGAGAGAACACAGCCAAGCGTTCGTTCTATGAGCCTAAATACTGGCTTGAGGCATTCGGTCGCGTGCAGTATGAGGAAATCATCATCCAGTCCATGCAGGTGATTCCAGGAGAGGAATACGGACGAGTGGTTAATGCCGTGAAAGACTTCGCCAACAACTCCACCGGCGACATCGACGACAAATACCTCTCAGAAGTGACCATCAAGCTGGGCACCCCGCTCATGGCAACAGAAGAGGATGTGGAAACCCTCGCCAAGGAGCTCAACAAAAACTTCAGCAAATACACCCAGCAGGGCGCCATGCTCTTCATGGGACATGGTAACCCCGACGAATACGACACCTACAAGGCCAACGTTCGCTACACCCAGCTGGAGAACGCCCTTCAGGAAATCAACGGAAATTACTACGTTGGCACCGTTGACATGGCCGACAACTTCAAAGTGCAGGTTCGCGACAGGATGATTGAGAACGGATATACCAGCGGAAAAGTGTTCTGCGCACCGCTCATGTCAATTGCAGGTGACCATGCCCACAACGACATGGCAGGCGACGACGATGCCTGGGACGATGGATTCGAAATCAACGAGGACGGAGAAGTGGAAGACACCAGCTGGAAGAACTACTTCGGCCACATGGGCTACACCATCGACGCTGACGCCTACACCGACGACAAAGGCATCGTGAAAGGTCTGCTCGAATACAGAAACATCCGCGACCTCTACAAGGCCCACACGCGCAGGGCCGCCGTGGTGGACTACTACCACTCCATGTACCCAGAAGAATAAGATAAACAAACCATACCATTATAACCATTATTTTATCCAAAACCCGCCGTGCCTGGAAGAGTCCAGGGACGGTGGGTTTAACGCTCTGAAAGAATGGGAAATTCATAGAAGCCCCCTTAAAGCAAACTATTCATAATGACTCTAAAACAAACATTCCTCTTCTTTGGTGCCACAGTACTTTTCTGCAGCCATTCCGATGCTCAAATCCACAGAACCCAACGCGATGACTCTATCGCCTGGGAACGTATCTACAACCTCAACCCCATCGTCGTCACCGGTTCCGGACACCATCAACGGTTGAAAAGCACCGCCACACCAGTGAGGATGCTCTCCAAAAGAGAAATTGAAGAACAAGGCATCAGCACTTTTGACCAGGCCCTCACCAAGTTGCTGCCTCAGGTGTCGATGGCGCCAAACTCCATGGGCTCCTTCCTCCGGCTCAACGCGCTTGGCAACAAATACATTCTCATCCTCATCAACGGTCAGAAACTCTCAGGTGATATCTCCAACAATGTGGATCTCAACCGGGTGAACATGGCGCGCGTGAAGAGAATTGAGGTGCTCGACGGAGCCGCATCCTCGCTCTACGGAAGTGATGCCATTGCCGGGGTGATCAACATCATCACCGATCAGCCCACCGAGAACATGGTGGCGGTCACGTCCGACACAAGAGTCAGCGGAAAGGGGCAGCTCACAGAATCAGTGTCTCTGGACATCTATAAAAATGGCATCGGATCCTACACCACATACACTCATGACCGTGCCGACTCCTATCAGAACAACGGGCTGGAACTGGTCAAAGGCTCTGACACCGAGACCCGCCCAACCATTTCTCCACTCTTCACAGGATACCGCACCAACCAGGTCAACCAAAAATTCACCTACTCTCCCAATAACAAACTGGGACTGAACGCCGGATTCGATTACTATGACAAAATCACCGACCGTCCCAACTCCTCCCCCGATATCACTGGAGGAACAGACTACGAAATGAAATACAGGGGTATCAGGTGGAACGTGGGAGGCATCTACAAATTCAACCGTAAAAACTCACTCCAGGCCGACTTCACCTCCGACCACTTCAAATACGGAAAGGAATATGACGTGGAAACCAAGAGTTATCACGTGGGGGATTACGTCAGGTCAAAAAAACAGCATACGATGGAAGGACAGGTGAAAGGGATATTCTCCTTTATGGACAACTCCACCACCATCGTAGGTGCAGACTGGAGGAGAGACCAACTGAAGGCCACCTCGGGAAACATCGACCAAAGTGCATACGATATCGCAGCCTATGCACAACATGAGATGAAGTTCTTCGACATGCTCACCGCAACCGTCGGAGCCCGCTACGACTACCACAAGAACTTCAACAGCCATTTCACACCGAAGGCAACCCTCATGTTCTCTCCTGGTCCTTTCAATTTCCGTGCCACCTACTCTGCCGGATTCCGTGCCCCAGGACTTGATGAGCTTCATTACCATTATTATTCCGTGAACAGGAGAAAGCCACAGATTATTTTCGGCAATAAGGACCTCTCCCCTGAGAAAAGCAACTACTGGTCCATCAACGCAGAATACCGTACCGATTTCATTGCAGTCAGCCTCACTGGATTCATCAACAACATCAAGGACATGGTGGTCAGGAAGAACATTGATGTGGATGACACCAACCTGGCACAACTCAGGGCTGAGTTTCCTGAGATGAACGACGACGAGGCTTCGAAGTTGGAACGCTACTCCATCTACCGCAACAGTGACAAAGGCAACATCCAGGGTCTGCAGGTGAATGTGTCGGCCAACCTCTTCAAGGGTTTCAACCTGTCGGCCAACTATGCCTGCACATACGCCAGAACCAAATCCGACGAGAAGTGGACCGTTCTGGAGCGCAGTGTGCGCAACAGCGCAACCATAGCAGCCAACTACCGCCACAGCTGGACCGGCTATACGCTGAATGTCAATGTCAACGGACGGTTGCAGTCCACCACCTACTACACTGACTATGAAGATGCTCCAGGATTCGGCATCTGGAACCTCAATACCACCCACTCCTTCACAGGGCTGAAATGGGCGGACATCGAGCCGAGCATCGGCATTGACAACATCTTCGACAAAACCGACCACAGGATTGACAGTTCCAACAGGCGATATGCACTCTTCTCGCCAGGCAGGATGCTGGTGGTGGGTCTCAAACTCAAATTTAAAAAGTAATCTGCTCCTACTTCTCCGCTTTTTTCTTATTTTTGCATTTGTTATGAAGAAAATCACAGTCGCAGGAATCGGTCCAGGCAGTCAGGACGATGTCACACCCGCCGTTACAAAGGCATTGAACGAAGCCGATGTGGTGGTGGGCTACAAACTCTATTTCAATTTCATCCAACCCTTCATCAGTCCATCATGCGAATGTGTGGACACAGGGATGAAGCATGAGCGGGAGCGTGCTGAGCAGGCTTTCCAACTGGCAGAGGAAGGAAAAGATGTCGTCGTCATCTCATCGGGAGATGCCGGCATCTACGGAATGGCACCACTCATCTGCGAGATGAGGGAACAAAGAAAAAGCGACGTAGAGGTCACAGTGCTGCCAGGCATATCCGCGTTCCAGAAAGCCGCCTCACTCCTGGGTGCACCGGTGGGGCACGACTTCTGCGTCATCTCCCTGTCCGACCTCATGACACCGTGGGAAATCATCGAGCGCCGCATCAAGGCGGCGGCAACGGCTGATTTCGTGACTGCCATTTACAACCCCAAATCCAATAACCGCTACTGGCAACTCTACCGGCTGAAGGAATTATTCCTTGAAATGGGAAGAAGCAGCGACACACCTGTGGGGATGGTCCGTCAGGCGGGAAGAGAGGAAGAGCAGGTGACCACCTGCACACTCGCCACACTCAATCCTGAAGAGGTGGATATGTTCACCATCCTGATTATCGGCAACTCACAGAGCCGTTTCAGTCCGTCCGGACAATTCATCACCCCACGTGGCTATTATGCCACCGAAGATCCAGAAAAAGCCGATACCTCAGTCGGCCAGCAAATCATGATGGAAAGTTTCAGGACCATTGAGCAGGAACTGAAAAACCAAGAACTCCCCCTCGGACACAAATGGGCACTGCTTCATGCCATCCACACCACGGCTGACTTCGACATGGAGAACATCCTGAAAACTGACGACGAGGCGGTGGAAAGCATCTACGGAAAAGTCAGGGAAGGCAAACTGAAAACCATCATCACCGATGTGAGCATGGTGGTGAGCGGCATCAGAAAGGGAGCATTGTCACGCCTTGGAATCGAGGCAAAATGCTACCTGAGCGACCCACGAGTGGCTGAGATGGCTGAAAAGCTCCACATCACACGCACACAGGCCGGCATCCGGCTCGCCGTGGAGGAACACCCCGATGCCTTGTTCGCTTTCGGCAACGCACCGACCGCCCTCATGGAACTCTGCACTCTCATCCGCAAGGGGAAAGCTCATCCTTCTGGAATCATTGCTGCGCCTGTGGGGTTCGTCCATGTGCGGGAGTCCAAACACATGGTCAAACCATTCACTAATATTCCTAAAATCATTGTAGAAGGAAGGAAAGGAGGCAGCAACCTTGCCGCCACGCTCTGCAACGCCATACTCTGCTTTGACGACGCCTCACAACTCCGTCCGGGACGCGACCTCTGACCTAAAACCCTAAACATCTACCCGCTCAGCATGAAATTCACCATTATCGGAATCAACGACAACAAAGACTACCCCCTACCCCAGGAAGTAAGAGACATCATATACAGAGGGCAGGTGTTTTCTGGAGGCAAACGACATCACGAGCTGATGGCTCACCTGCTACCCGAACACTACCAATGGATTGACATCACTGTGCCACTGTCTGAGGTGTTTCATCAATACCAACCACATGAGCATGTGATTGTCTTCGCTTCGGGCGACCCTCTGTTCTTCGGATTTGCCAATACAGTGCGCAGAAACCTGCCCGATGCTGAAATCACATTGTTCCCCGCCTTCAATTCACTGCAAATGCTGGCTCACCGCCTCCTCATACCCTACCACGACATGAGAATCGTGTCACTCACCGGACGCCCGTGGCATGAATTTGACAGGGCTCTCATTGAAGGTTGCGGAAAAATCGGAGTGCTCACCGACGGAACCCACACCCCCGCAGCCATTGCTGAAAGGATGTTGGACTATGGCTACCATGATTATCGGATGACCGTGGGAGAGCACCTCGGCAATCCAGAAAAGGAAAGAGTGAGGGAATGCACACTGAAAGAAACGGCATCCTTGGAGTTCAGCCAGCCCAACTGCCTCATCCTCACTGGGAGCCACCAACGGAGGTGGGGCATTCCCGACCACGAGTTTGAACTGCTCAACGGGCGGGAACGCATGATCACTAAAATGCCGATACGTTTGCTCTCTCTCCAGGCGCTTGAATTGCCTCGCAAACAGGTAATGTGGGATATCGGGTTCTGCACCGGCAGCATCTCCATCGAGACAAAACTCCAGTTCCCACACCTTCACGTCGTGGCTTTTGAAATCAGGGAAGAAGGCCGGCATCTGATGGAAACCAACGCACGGCGGTTCGGCGCACCGGGAATCGACTTTCATATCGGAGATTTCCTCACCACCGACACCACCACACTTCCACAGCCCGATGCCGTGTTTATCGGCGGTCATGGGGGTAAACTCTGTGAAATCATGAAGAAAGCAGCGGAAGTGCTCCTTCCTGGAGGTTGCATCGTGATGAACAGCGTGACAGAGGAAAGCAAGAACTTGTTTATGGATGCCTGCCAAACACTTGGGCTGGAATTATGCGATTCCCCTATGCAGATTACAATCAACGATTATAACCCTATCGAAATACTGAAATGCAAAAAATTGGAATCATAGCCACAGGCAAGGCTGGCAAGGATATTGCCCGGAAGCTGGAGAGAGAGCTGGATGCACACCTGATAGAACGCACTGACGTGGGTGCGCAGTGGAAAAACCACGAGGCATTCATCTTCATCGGTGCCATGGGCATCTGTGTGCGCACCATCGCACCTTACGTGGAAGACAAACACACCGACCCAGCTGTCGTATGCGTCGATACCTTGGGACTGAATGCCGTGGCCGTACTCTCAGGCCATGTTGGAGGAGCCAACGACCTGACCATAAGGGTGGCGCACGCTCTCGGAGCAAAACCAATTATCACAACACAAAGCGACAATGAGGGGCTATGGGCGCTCGACACTTTCAGTTCACGTTTCAAATGGGATTGCGTATCGCCATCTGAAAACATGAACGAGGCCATCTTCGCATTCGTCAACAAAAAGCCTACAGCACTTTTCATGGATGTCAGAGACGAGGGCACTGAGTATCTGGAACGGACGCTGCCCGACCATGTCACCATCATCAACAATGTGAAAAATGTGGACAGTGACTTTTTTAAACTACTCATCATCGTCTCCCCTTACGTATATGAAGCACCACACAACATGCCATCCCTCCATTTCGTTCCAAAGATTGCCACCATCGGAGTGGGGCTGGCACATCAGGCAGGACCAGAAAGGAAAATCCTGTCCAATATAGAAACTGAAATTGCAAAATACAATATTATCCCTCGAGCCTTAGAATACTGCTCCATTGACGTGAAAGCCAATGAGCCGTTTTTTAAAATGTTGGAGGGAATGGGAGAGAAAATCCGGTTTTTCACGGCTGAACAACTAGCTCAAGTAGAAGTGCCGAATCCGAGTCAGGTGGTGCAAAAGCATGTGGGAACACCAAGCGTCTGTGAGGCTGCTGCCATCCTCGGGTCCGACTACGGAGAATTGATCGTTCCGAAGGTGAAAGGTGAAAACTTCACCGCAGCCTTGGCCATCAACCGCAAATTCCTGCGAATCGACAAAGGACATATCGAGATTGTTGGAGCCGGCCCAGGAGCTCCGGACCTTATATCGGTGAGGGGACAGCGGATGCTGAGAAGAGCCGACCTCATTCTTTACGCCGGCTCACTCGTTCCACGAGAACTCACCTACTGTGCCAAGTCTGGAGCCGTTGTCAAATCGTCGGCCGACATGAACCTTGAGGAACAGTGTGAGCTTATGAAGAAATTTTATGACCAAGGAAAATTCATCGTCAGACTCCACACCGGTGACCCTTGCATCTTCGGCGCCATACAGGAGCAGATGGCTTTTTTCGACAAACATGGCATGTCGTATCACATCACACCGGGCATATCATCTTTCCTCGCAGCTGCAGCCGAACTGAAAAGCCAGTTCACCATTCCTGAAAAATGTCAGACCATCATCCTCACCCGAGGAGAAGGGCGCACACCGATGCCTGAGCGCGAGAAAATCCATCTGCTCGCCAAGAGCCAGAGCACCATGTGCATCTTCCTCAGCGCCTCCATCGTGGACGATGTGCAGAAAGAGCTGATGGAGGAATATTCGGCCGACACGCCTGTGGCGGCTTGCTACCACCTCACCTGGCCCGACCAGCGTATTTACAGGGGAAAGCTGAAAGACCTGGCAAAAATCGTGCACGACAACCACCTCACCCTCACCACCATGATTGTGGTGGGAGAAGCCATCGGCAACAGGCAAGGCCTTTCAGAACTCTATTCCAAACATTTCACCCATCTTTTCAGAAAAGGCGACGGAGCAAAAGAATGATACTGGTTTTCGGAGGCACCACAGAAGGAAGGAAGGCTGTTGCCACACTTGAACAGGCGGGCAACACATTCTACTACTCCACAAAAACGGGGGAGCAGGACATCACGTTGCACCATGGCATCAAGGTGGACGGAGCCATGGACAGCCAGAAAATGATGCGGTTCTGCAAGCAACAAGGCATCAGGCTCATTGTCGATGCCGCCCATCCATTTGCACAAGAACTGCACCGCACGGTGGAAGAGGTCAGTAAGCTGACCGACACACCAGTCGTCAGATTTGAGCGCATCTTCCCTCCACGCCATCCCAAAGCGGTTTGGATAGCTTCCTACGATGAACTGCCACATATCAAAGGGACGTTGCTCGCCACCACTGGCGTACAGTCCATCGCCCACCTGAAGAAATTTGAAAGCCCATCGCTCAACATCATCTACCGCATCCTGAACCGGGAAAGCTCCATCCGATTGGCTCACCGACAAGGGGCAGATGAACAGCATCTCTGCTTCTACAAAGAGGAAGAAGACGAAAAAGAAACACTCAGACGAATCCAGCCCGACGCCATCTTGATGAAGGAAAGCGGACTGAGCGGGGGCTACATGCGGAAACTGGAGGCTGCCACAAAATTGGGCATCAAGCCCATCATCCTCAAACGCCCCGAAACACCCCCGTCGTTCCACTGCGTGAATGGAGAGCACGGACTGAGGAGGATGGTGGAACGTCTGCTGCCTGAGTTCTTCCCGCTACACAGCGGACTGACCACCGGAACCTGTGCCACAGCGGCTGCGGTGGCTCAAGCCATGCGGATGTTGGAGGGGAAAGAGCCAGAAAGTGTGCCTGTGATGCTCCCTGACGGAGAGACCATCATGGTGGATGTGAAGTATGCCGACACCTATGCCTATGTCAAAAAAGAAAGTGGTGACGACCCGGATGTGACCAACGGCATTGAGGTGAGGGCTTCCATCGAGCCATCTGAAAAATTTGAGATTTGCGGCGGAACCGGAGTGGGTACCATCACGCTGCCTGGCTTCGACGCACCTCCTGGGTCACCAGCCATTAACCGGGGACCGCGGATGATGCTGGAGCAGAATCTGAAAAGATTCAGCACCCCCATGCGTGTGACCATTTCAGTCCCCGAAGGAGAGGAAATCGCAAAGCGGACATTCAATCCACGACTGGGCATCACGGGAGGCATCTCCATTATCGGTGTCTCCGGCATCATACAGCCCTACTCTGAGGAAGCATTCGTGGAGAGCATCCGCAAATGCATGGTGGTGGCCCAGCAGAGCGGAACGGAACGGGTGGTGATCAACAGTGGAGCGAAAAGCGAGAACTATCTCCGCAAGTCCTACCCTCAGCTACCCTGGCAGGCATTCGTGGAATACGGCAACTACATCGGAGAGACCATCAAAATAGCGGGAGAACTTGGCATCAAAAAACTCACATTGGGAATCATGATGGGAAAAGCCGTGAAACTGGCTGCTGGAAATTTAGACACCCACAGCCGAAAAACCACGTTCGACATCCAATTCATCCTGTCGATGCTGGAGGAAGCTGGATGTGGCGGAGAAATCATGGAACAGGCAAGGCACATCACGCTTGCCCGTGAGTTGTGGGACATCATTCCAAATCCGATTTTACAATCCTTCTGCGAAGTCGTGATCAGACATTGCATGGAGCATTGCGCTCCACTGATGCCTCAGGGAGAAATCACCATCCTGATGATAGACGATAAAGGAAACATATACAGCAAGGAATCATCCTTTGTTTGCTGACCGGAGACCAGCAAACATTTTCATTCACTCACCAGCCGTTTGTTCTTTCTGAACAACACGTATGCGATGACCGGAGCACCCACCAATGCAGTCACCGAATTCACAGGCAAAGCGCCCTCGAATCCCGGCATACGGGCGATGAGGTTGCAGAGCAATGCCAATCCAGCACCAACTGCCATCGTACCTGGCATCAGCGTGCGATGGTCTGAAGTGCGGAATATCACCCGGCACAGATGAGGAACGGCAAAACCAATGAACATAATTGGACCGCAATAGGCCGTCACGATGGCTACCAACACACCTGAACTGACAATCACCAGCGTGCGGGAACGGCGGAGGTTCAGACCGAGGTTGGCAGCATATTCATCACCCAGCAACAGCAGGTTCATAGACTTCGAGAGCAGCACGCTCAGAGGCAGCAACACCAGCATGATGGTTACGAACAGCAGCATCTGATCGCCCGACACCCTGGCAAAAGAGCCGAATCCCCACACCACAAAGGCACGGATATCCTCCTCCGAACTGAAGAACTTCAACACGCCGATAATGGCATTGGCAAGATAACCCACCATCACACCGATGATGAGCAACGTCACGTTGCCCTTCACTTTCTGTGCCACATAGAGAATCAAGCTCATCACAGCCAAGGAGCCGGCTATGGCAGCCACAGTCATGGCGGCACTTCCCAAATAGCCGAGGCGGCTCAATGCCACCCCACCAAGCGAACCGGACAACAACACCACAAACGCCACACCCAGGCTGGCACCGTTCGATATGCCAAGCACTGAAGGACCTGCCAACGGATTGCGGAACACCGTCTGCATCTGAAGGCCACTTACAGCCAGTCCAGCACCTGCCACTGTGGCGGTCAAAGCCTGAGGGACACGGGAACTGATGATGATGTTCTTCCAAACCTCAGACCCGCCGTCACCGCCAAACAGAATACTCACCACATTGCCCACGGGAATGCGCACCGTGCCCAGCAAGAGGTTCAGCACGAACAGCACGGCTATCAGCAGGATGATGATCAGGAATTTCAGCAAAGTGTGGTGTCTCATTTCAGCAGGCGGTAGAATGTAGGTTTATAGTTTTTCTCAACCAATTCGGGATGGAAAATGGCGACAAGGTCCTTCAGCACCACATCGGGCTGAACGGGTGTCAGCTCATAATAAGGTCCCTGCTTCATATTGCAATACACCACGTGGTGCTCTTTGAATGCCTTGAAAAGCTCGTTACGCGGTTCAGACGCTTTCAGCGCCTCATAAGAGAAATCGCCGTCGAAACTGTTCAGGATGCGCCAATAGTCAGCATCGGCTGCCATGGCGTACATCTTCTCGAACTCCAGGTTGACTCCACCGGTGTTCTCATCACGGATGATATAGTCGGCACCTGCATCGCGGAAGAGCTGGGCAAGGTGGTTCTTTCCGCCAACGGCATACCAGTTGCCGCCATGCATCTCACCACTGAACACCGTAGGGCGGTTCTTCACATTCGACGCAAGCAGCTTCACCTCATTGTATCGTTGCTCAATTTCAGCGAACACCTTGTTCGCCTCACGCTCCTTACCAATGAAAAGAGAGACAAACTTCAGCCATTCAGCCTGGCCCAACGGATCCAGTTCCTTATAGCCGAGGTGAGGAACCAGAGTCACGCCCGTCTCCTTGATGGCATCGTATCCACCACGCTTGAATGGAGAGATGAATATCACATCGGGAGAGGCGGCAAGCACCAGCTCCGTATCGAAATTGCCTTCCATGCCAATCTTCACAATCTCTCCGCTGTCCACTTTCGAGCGGATGTCCTTGTCGAACAGGTTTTTGGTCCCGGTGATACCTTTCACCACATCGTGGGCGCCGAGGGCAGTGAAGTTCGACAGCTGCAGGGACGTCATGCAGATGGTGGCGTCAATCGGAACTTCAATCTGTTTATAGCCCTCAGGCACTTTGGCTTTGGAGCCATGCTCCACAAGGGCGAACTTATAGTCCACCGGCATCTCATAGTCCTTATCCTCGTCGCCTTCGAGCAAGACATGTTGCGGGTCACCCACTTCAACCAAGCGGACGCCACCCTCAAGATAAGTCACTGTGAAACCTTTCGCATACTGAGGAGTGATGACAGCACTGGAATCTTCCAGCGCCACAGACTGAAGGGATGAGCCATCCTTCGATGACGACCCATTTTTACAAGAAAATGCTGTAAATAAAAGGGAAAACGCCACCACGACGGCTCCCAATCCACTTTTTTTCCGCATGAATAACATCTATAGTTTTATTTGCTATTTTTAATATACAAATTTACGAATTTTCAGTGACAAAACGGGTATGTCACTTCTCCTTTTTCAAAAAAACTTTTTTCTTTTTGCCCTCATCTTCATTTAATATTCGTAACTTTGCAAAAATATTGTAAATTAACACGTTTATTATGGCAAAGAAAGCATTACTCATGATTCTCGACGGATGGGGAATCGGAAACAAAGGTAAGGGCGACGTCATCTATCAGGAACCGACTCCTTACATGGATTATCTCAACAGCACATATCCCAACTCTCAGCTCCAGGCATCGGGCGAGAACGTCGGACTGCCTGACGGACAGATGGGAAACTCTGAGGTGGGACACCTCAATATCGGTGCCGGACGTATCGTCTATCAGGACCTCGTGAAAATCAACCGCGCATGCCGCGACAACTCCATCATGAAGAATCCGGAGATTGTGAGCGCCTACGAATATGCAAGGGACAACGGAAAGAGCATCCACCTGATGGGACTTACCTCCGATGGTGGCGTTCACTCTTCTTTGGAGCACCTCTTCAAACTCATCGATATCGCCAAGGAATACGGAGTGAGCAACACCTTCGTACATTGTTTCATGGATGGACGCGACACCGACCCTAAGAGTGGCAAAGGCTTCATCGCACAGCTACAGGAGCACTGCGACAAGACCACCGGACATATCGCCAGCATCATCGGCCGCTTCTATGCCATGGACCGCGACAAGAGATGGGAACGTCTGAAAGTGGCTTACGACCAGCTCGTAGATGGCAAGGGACGCCAGGTGAGCGATATGGTTGAAGGCGTGCAGTCATGCTATGACACCGACTCTGAGGACCACAAGAACACAGACGAGTTCATGGAGCCAATCGTCAATGCCAATGTGGATGGAAGAATAAAGGAAGGCGATGTGGTTATCTTCTTCAATTACCGCAACGACCGCGCCAAGGAACTTACCATCGCCCTCACACAGAAGGACATGCCAGAGCAGGGAATGCATACCATTCCAGGACTTCAATACTACTGCATGACCCCTTACGACGCATCGTTCACCGGTGTGCACATCCTCTTTCCGAAAGAAAACGTGGAGAACACGTTGGGAGAATATCTCGCATCGAAAGGTCTGAAGCAGCTCCACACCGCAGAGACAGAGAAATATGCACACGTCACATTCTTCTTCAACGGTGGAAGAGAAATGCCGTACGATGGCGAAGAGCGCACACTGGTGGCCTCTCCAAAAGTTGCGACCTACGACCTCAAGCCTGAGATGTCGGCTTTTGAAGTGAAAGACAAGCTGGTGGCCAGCATTAAGGAAGATAAGTTCGACTTCATCGTGGTGAACTTCGCCAATGGTGACATGGTGGGACACACCGGTGTTTACGAAGCCATCCAGAAAGCTGTCGATGCCATCGACCTCTGTGTGCACGACGTGGTGGAGACTGCTAAGCAGGTGGGTTACGAGGTTATCATCATCGCAGACCACGGAAATGCTGACAACGCCATCAACCCAGACGGAACTCCTAACACAGCCCACTCGCTCAACCCTGTTCCATTCATTTATGTGACTGAGAACAAGAATGCAACCGTGGAGAACGGAATCCTGGCCGATGTGGCACCGTCCATCCTCCACATCATGGGACTGCCTCAACCGGCAGAGATGACAGGCAAATGCCTCATCCACGACTAAACATCTAAGATTTACTGATCATATAACCGCCTTGGCTCCGCATGGGAGCCAAGGCGGTTGTTATATTGATGACAATGATGTGCCAAGAAAAAAAAATGGGCAGCAAGTTGCAATCGTTTGTGTAGTCAGCTGTGTGGTCAAGCTTTGGCGTTTTTCCGTTCATCTTTCATCCGGAACAAACCAGCAAGAATCGTACCGCTGATGCTGTGCCATGCACAGGAAATGGCGCAAGGCAGTACACTCAACGGCTGTGCGACGAAGAATGTGGATGCGAGCACAGTGGCTAGTCCGGCATTCTGCATGCCCACCTCAATCGAAAGGGTTCGCTTCTTGGCCGTGGAAAAACGGAACACTCGTCCTGCAAGCCACCCCAGCAAATACCCAGAGGTATTGTGACAGAACACCACAACAAATGTCCAGAGGAAAAGAACCAGTCCACGTGCCATCAGCGTGTCGCGCACAGCCGCAATCACTCCACCCACAATGCAAGCAAGGCAGATCACACTCACTCCAGGCATCAGTGATTGGAGTGTTGGAAATGACGGACGGCGAGAATAGCGGTAATTCAAGAAGCAGCCAATGGCCACAGGAATAATCGTCACAATGAGGATATTGAGGAACATACCCACCACGTCTATCTCGATGATCTGGCCTGCAGTAAGCTGCATGAGCAGTGGAGTGACCACAGGGGCGAGCAGGGTGGAACAGCAGGTCATACCTACCGAATAAGCCACATCCCCATGGCAGAGATATGACATGATGTTGCTTGAAACTCCCCCTGGACAGCAGCCCACCAGCAGGATGCCCAACGCCAATGCCGGTTCAAGATGGAATACCGTCACAAGCAGGTAAGCCACACCCGGCATAATCAAAAACTGTGCGACGGCACCAATGAGGATATCCTGGGGACGACGTGCCAGCACTCGGAAATCATCCGTGGTCAGCGTCAAACCCATGGTCAGCATGATGAGTCCCAGAATCACGGTCTGCGTGGTGCCATGAACCCAACTGAACAAATCTGGAAGCAAAAATGTAAGTACCGCAATGGCAATAATGAACAGTGAGGCGTGGGAACCCAGCCAGCGGCTCACTGCTATACTTTCGCGTATCATGTGCAATTATCTATTGATACTCTGAAAACAATCTTACCTTTATCGGCAAGGAATCACTTGGCTATCTTGGCAAACACACTCTCCATCTGAGGACCGACCTCTTCCACATAGGCCTCATATTTCTGCATGAACACATCCACGTCAATCTCATTGCCCTCCTCATCATAATATTTGGTCTCAGGATTTGAGGCGTCAGAAGAAGCCACGATGGCCTCCTTGCCATTACGGTGATATGTCACTGAATTCACCGGCTCCCCATCCTTGAAGTTCATCACGAAACTCTTGCCGTCTTCGCTCCAGACCTCACCAGTGAAAGGCTTGCCGTCCTTCTCTGCCGTAATTTCGTCCTCACCCGCATTCAGCACCACCGATTCCTGCTCAGCAGCCGACTGCTCAGTCTTTTCTTTCTCATCACTCTTTTTTCCATCACTGTTCTTGCAGCCGGTCAGAGCCATCAAGCCGCAAGCAAGAATTGCGAATGCTAATAATTTCGATTTCATATTGTTATGTTTTTTACCTTAAAATCTGCATCAGAAGCCTGAAACACAAGCTACCTCTATTTTAAACTGCGAAAATAGCGAATTATTTGATTACCACCAAAAAAATAAGGTTTGATTTGCCACAATCCTTCCATTTTATTATCTTTGCACCATAGAACCAATAACTAACAAACACGAATATGAAAACTAAACTATTTACTTTCGCAGCCGTAGCAGCTGTGCTGATGACGCTGTCATGTAAGAATGCAGAAAAACAAACTGTTGCAGAGAACAAAGGAGATACCCTCAACATTCCGGAATGTGTGGTCACCACCCCACCTGACTCACTCCACCTTGACCCGTTCTACGCAAAATACGTGGATGTGAACGGACTGCCACTCATTTCCTCATGGCGGGTGCCCGACTCTGCTTTCGTGGCCGCACACCGCACACTGTATGCCATGACCTGCATGCTCGACTCCCAGATACTCGACACCATGATCAAATCAAACGCCAGAGTGGCCATCATGGCACGCTACGAAGGAACCACCGATTTGCCAGAACATCATTATCTCGTGAACGACAAATCGCTCAACTGGAACCTCAGGGCAAGAGGTTTGGGAGGCACGGTAGAAGTGCCACTCACATCGTGTGCGGAAGAGAATGTGCTGGGCTACCAGATTGACAAATATCATGCGGAGGACATTCTCGTGCACGAATTCTCACATGCCATTCACTGCATCGGCATCATCCAAGTATATCCGGACTTCAACAAACGCCTGCAGAAACTCTACGACAAGGCCATGAAAAGCGGAATCATCGAAGGCACCTACCGCACCTCCACCATTGAGGAATACTGGGCTGAAGCCGTTCAGGACTGGTTCAACGTGAATGCCGAAATGCCACACCCCGACGGCAAGCACAACTGGTGCAACACCCGCGAGGAGCTTAAGCAACTTGACCCCGACCTCTATGCGTTGCTCGGAGAGTTTTTCCCAGAAACCGACATCAGCATCAGCAAGCACCAATGCGAAAACAAATACGGGAAAGACGGACCTTACAGCAAATGATAAAGGGTTGTTCTAAAAATAGTTCGTTTTTTTTGGACTTTTTCGGCACTTTTACTAAATTCGCAGTTGAAAAACATACCAACAAACAAAACACCAAACTTTCACCTTAAATAACCAAGAAAAATGACTCATTTCGACAGCGATTACAATAACGGCGCCCATCCACTCGTGCTTCAGCATCTGGTCGATACTAATTCAGGTCACAGCACCTCCTACGGCTATGACGAATGGAGCGAACACGCCAGGAAAATGATACGCAAACTCATCGGATGTCCGGAGGCGGGCATCGAATTCCTTGTGGGAGGGACACAGACCAACGCCACCGTCATCGACTCCATGCTCTATCCTGGCGACGGCGTCATAGCCGTGGACACAGGACATATTGCCGTGCATGAGGCAGGTGCTGTGGAATTCACCGGGCACAAAGTCATCACACTTCCCGACCACGACGGAAAAATGTCGGCGCTGGAACTCAAAGAATACATGCAGCGGTTCAAAGCCGACGAAACCAGCGAACACATGGTGCAGCCGGGGCTGGTGTATATCACCTTCCCCACCGAACTTGGCACCCTCTATTCTGCCCATGAGATAGAGAGCATCTATGACGTGTGCAATGAATTTGACCTCCACCTCTATATCGACGGAGCACGAATGGGATACGGACTCATGTCGGCCGACTGCGATTTCAATATGGCATGGCTCGCCCACCACTGCCACGCCTTCTATATTGGAGGGACCAAAGTGGGAGCTCTCTGTGGAGAAGCGGTGGTGTTCCCTCAAGGCAACGAGCCCCGCAATTTCTTCACCAGCATCAAGCGACATGGAGCCATGCTGGCCAAGGGAAGGCTTATCGGAGCACAATTCGAGGCGCTGTTTACCGACAACCTCTACCTCCGCATCTCCAAGCACGCCATCGACATGGCACAGCAGCTACGCTCCATCTTCATCGAGGCCGGCTACAGAATGTACAACGACTCACCCACCAACCAACAGTTCGTGGTGCTTCCCAACAAGATTCTCGACCAGCTTCACGAGCACATCAAATATGAATTCTGGGAGCCTCTCGACCACGAGCAGATGCTCTGTCGATTCGTCACCTCATGGGCCACGACGCAGGAAGATCTTGATGCTTTGAAAACGGCTCTCAGCACCATCGCTAAAGCTTGACTCCATACTAATCGCCTCATTTCTATTGTTGAAAGTCCCCAAAAAATGCCAAACAGCGTGATTATCATCACAACTGTTTGGCATTCTTATTTCTCAGTAGAGAAACCTGAACGGTTTTTAAACGATATGCTCATTCACAGCCTGCACCTGCCGCATCACGCGGAGGAAATTCTCACCCCAAATCTTGGCGATGTCGTGGGCGTTGTAACGGTGAGCCAGCAACTGGCGAGTGAAATTGATGAGTTCAGAAGCTGACGCACATCCCGGCACGCCACCGTCGCCATCGAAATCGGTGCCGATTCCGACGTGGTCAATCCCCATCACGTCAACCATGTGGTTGAGATGGGCCACGGCATCGAGAATGGAAGCCTCGGATGCCTGCTCACGCAGGAAACCGGCATAGAGTGTCACCTGCGCCACACCGCCTGCCTTGGAAAGGGCACGGAGTTGGTCGTCCATCAGATTGCGAGGATGGTCGCAGAGCGCACGCGATGAAGAATGGGAGCACACAATCGGTGTGCTGCTGATGCTGAGCGCATCATAGAAGCTGGATTCAGCGGCATGACTCAAGTCCACCATCATGCCCACGCGGTTCATCTCATGAATCACCTGCTCACCGAACGGACTCACGCCACCATGCTCCTTCAACCCCTTAGCGGAATCACAGAGGTCGTTGTCGCCGTTATGGCAGAGGGTCATATACACCACACCACGGTTGCGGAACCGCTCCACATTTGAAAGGTCCGCACCGATGGCATAGCCGTTTTCTATACCCAGCATGATGCTCTTCAATCCATGGGCCTTGTTGACATAAAGGTCGGAAGGAGTGCGTGCGATGGCACAGGCGTCAGGATGTTCCGCCACCATCGCCTCAATCTGGTTCAGGATATCGTCGGCTTTTGCAGTAGCCAACTGCAGCGACTCAGGGTCACGTGCCTCCTGTTTGAGATACGCCACCATGATGGAGGCATCGAGATGGCCTTCCGTCATCTTGTGCAAATCGACCAGAATCTTCGGGTCGCGGCTACCGAAGTGGATATTCTCGTGGAAGAACATCGGCGTGTCGCAATGGCTGTCGAGAGTAAGTACGGCGTTATGGATGCTTTTAGCTGCATGGAACGAGCGTGCTTCCTCCACAATCCATGTGAACACATTGTCGGTGTCCCAGGTGTTGCCGAGACATTCCGGATGCCACTGAACACCGAGTATTGACTTGTGCTCCGTGGATTCCATCGCCTCAATCACACCATCCACCGAGCGCGCGGTAACTTTGAAGCCGGGTGCCAGACGCCCCACAGCCTGATGATGGAACGAATTTACGGCCAATTCCTCTTTTCCATAAATCTGATGAAGCAGGGAACCCGGCTCCACCGTCACCGTATGCGAAGAAGCAAAACGGGGTGCATCCTGCGCATGCTTCACCCAAACTCCTTCGCCTTGCTGGTAGATATCTTGAAGGACGGTGCCGCCAAATGCCACGTTCATCACCTGAATGCCGCGACAGATGCCGAGAATAGGAATCTGTCGGTCTGCAGCAAGGCGGGCCAGCAACAGCTCCATCTCATCGCGCTCTGTGGCCACAGCATGGAGGTCGCGGATGGGTTGCTCACCGAAGAAAAGCGGATTGACATCGCCTCCTCCACTGAACACGATTCCATCAAGGCCGTCGAGGATGTCGGATGCCCAGTTCTCACCATCGAGAATGTCGTAGGGAGGGATGATAAACGGCACACCGCCAGCACGGACGATGCTGGTGTAATAGACTTGGTTCAACTGGCTCTGAGCGTCGTTGAACGTAGAGGTGATGCCGATCCGGGGACGGACGGCATGACGTTTGAAGTCAGCCGTCAACCGGCTGTATTTGGCATCAAGGTCGTAATATTCGTTGATCATTTGTAAAGGATATATGGTTTGGAAATGGTATATGCTGGCTATCCGCGAAGCAAGCGGTAACGGGCGCCTCCCAACACGGCCACCAGTCCTTTCATCTCCAGTTCGAACAGTGCGGAAGAAACCTGACTATAGGTCAGGTTCGTCTCTATTGATATCTTGTTGATCTGCATGCTGTCCACCGACTTGAGACAATCCACGATGGCCTGTTCCTCGACGCTCAACTCAGGAAAGAGTTCCAGTTGCTCTTCTGCTTTCTGGCTTGCAGGCTCTTCCCAGCCCATCAGCCGCATGAAATCAGAGCATGAACGGATAAGATGCGCCTCATTCCGTGATATGAGCTTGTTGCAGCCCTCACTGTAAGGGTCGTAGATTCTGCCAGGGAAGGCAAACACCTCGCGGTCGTACTCACCAGCCAATTCTGCCGTGATGAGCGCCCCTCCTTTCTCGGCACTCTCCACCACCACCGTTGCCATAGACATGCCTGCCACGATTCGGTTGCGGCGAACAAAAAAGCCCCGCTGCATCTTTGTGCCACTGAGGTATTCTGTGAGCAGCCCTCCATGATGGCACATCTGGGCTGCTGTGGAACGGTGACGGGCAGGATAGATGGTGTCGAGCCCGTGGGCCAGCACACCGACCGTGTCCATGCCACATTGCAAAGCATCGGTGTGGGCATGGATGTCCACACCATAGGCCAGACCGCTCACGATGAGTGTGTCGGGATAGCAACGGCTCAAATCCGACACAAAATTCCGGATGATGTCCTTCCCATACTCCGTGCATCTACGCGTACCAACGATGTTGATCACCCGCAGACGGTTAAGAGGGGCATTCCCAAAATAATAGAGCACGAGCGGAGCGTCAGGACACTGACGGAGCAGGACAGGATAGTCGGAGTCATTATAGCACAAGCATCGGATTCCTTTTCCTTCCGCATACTTCCACTCCTGTTCAGCCCGCTTCAGCGCCTCACCCACATCGGAGAGAGCCGACTGCAACACATCCGTGGCTTCAGGAATACAGTCACGGATATGCTGGCGGTTCTCAAACACAGCAGAAGCGCTGCCCATCTGCTCATAGAGCACATGGGCATTGATCAGGCTCAGATGGTTCACCTGAGTAAGGGCTATCGTGTATATGGTCTCTTGCTCTGTCACAGGACATTCATCAGAACTTCACTTTCAACGGAGACTGAACCTGCTCGGCAAAACGGGAGAGATAAGCCTCCCAGCTCGTCATGCTCTGGAAATCAGTAGCAGGATTACGGCTCCATCCAGTGCCGAAATAATAGGTGTAGTCAGCTCCCTGATAGTTGGAAATGGCGAGGATATGACCGCAAGCACCTGGTAAACCTTCTCCTGCACGGAACTCCATCGACGCATTTGGTTTTGCCAACACGGCACCCACGTAAATCTTGCCGAAGTCCTTATTCTGTTTTGCACGGTATTTCTCCTTGTACTGGTTCGGGTCGCCAAGATCCTCATAGCCCATGTAGCCCGCTTTCTCGTTGAGCACGTATGCTGATGGGTTCTCATTGTGGACGATGATGCCGGTGGCAATTGGCATCGCCTTCGACAAACCGCTGTAGCTCACCACAGCCTTGTTCATCTGAGAACCAGCGTCGAGGCTGATCACACGGGTCTCCACCACCTGCTGGCCCTCAATGGTCTCAGTGCCGTAGATCAGTTTCACCGTGAAGCGGAGAGGGCCTTTGTCGAGTATCTCGTATGTGGTGTAGCAGCGTGGATATCGGATGTCCTTACCGCCGTTCTCAAGAATGGCGGTAGTTCCAGCTCCGAGGGTCGGTCCCACCTTGTAGCAGTCCATTCCATTGCCGTGGTCCACATGGTAGCTCACAGAATTGTAAAGATCGTCGGCGAGGGCATTCTCACCCCGGGCGCGCAGCTTCTTGCACACAGAAGCGATCTCTGGGTCAAGTTCGCCTGCATAT
>R25__coassemble_119_pt1 | contig 49775 bp, 44 predicted proteins | sample R25__metabat2_high_PE_055 | metagenome-assembled genome bin R25
AACAACAACAGTAACACTTCTGTGAGGTCATGCGTCAGCAAGGCTTCCAACAAAAATAAAAAGACGGCTCGTCCGACCAACAGCAACAATACCTCGAGGCCGACGACCACCAATAGAACCACGACACGTACAACCTCCTCCAACAACGAGGCTGCACCGTCGTCCAGAACCACAAGGCCAACGTCGTCCTCCAGCAGCAGCAACACGTCGGCACCGTCTTCAAGGTCAACCTACCGCTCAACATCGTCAAGCAGCTCTAACAGTAGCTCGACACCGTCTTCGCGCTCAACTCGACCTTCCTCTTCTTATAACAGCAACTCTAACAACTCTTCCAGCAGAAGCTCCAGCCGCTCGTCCATGAGCAACTCCAGCTCATCCTCAAGCAGCTCCAGCTCCCGCGGATCGGTCAGCGGAGGAAGAAGCGGAGCAGGACGCAGATAAAAAGAAAAACAATATAATAATATAATGAGAAATCCCCGGAGCCGCGCTCGGCTTCCGGGGATTTTAGTGTATATGAGGCTGCGCTCAGCCTACCATGGAAAAATAACTAAATATAACTCTATTTTTTTCAGAAGGATAATAGTCTCTTTTTGTATTGTCTGATATAACTCTATTTTTTTAGAAGGATTATTGTCTTTTTTTACTGATGCAAAATTACGACCATTATCCAAAATTATTTTTAAAAATATGGACTTCGATTGTGAAAATTCGGACTTTGTGCACCAAATCACAATTTTACAAATACAAAAAAATCGGTGAATTCGATTTTTTTATCGAATCCACCGACTTATATCCTTTTTTCTCCTCCACTCGTCCGCATAGCAAAAAGCAGCCATCCACAATACCATCCGCATGGCAAAAAGCAGCCATCCACAATTCCGTCCGCATGGCAAAAAGCAGCCATCCATAATTCAGTCCGCATGGCAAAACGCAGTCATCCACAATTCCGTCCGCATAGCAAAAAGCATCCATCCACAATACCATCCGTATGGCAAAAAGCAGTCATCCATGCAGCAACAGTGTTGCTGCCTCCCCCCCCTAGCTGCTTTTCCTGAACTCACTTGGCGTCATGCCAATCTCTTCCTTAAACACACGGGAGAAATAGCTTGGACTGTCGAATCCGCAGGCTGTCTGCACATCTCCAATCGTCACCGTTGAGTCTTTGAGCATCAGCTTCGCCTTGGCCAGACGTTTCTGACGGATATAAGTGCCGGTGTCAACTCCAGTGATGGCTTTCATCTTTCGGTTCAGCTGACGCTGACCCAGACAGATCCTGTCGGAAATCAAAACCGATGAGAGTGCCGTCACGTCGATGTTCTCCTTGATAATCTCATCCACCTTCAAGATGAACTGGCGGTCCGACTCTGTCGATTGGATGCTGCTGTCGTTGAACGACTCGATGCGGTCAGAATCTGTCTGGTCCTCATCGCGCGTCAGGGCGTGGTAATACTTGTGGTGGAGCTCCATCTTCTTGCGCCGCATGTTGCGGATGTAGGCGTAGAAGCCGATGACCGAGAGCACCAGGATAAGGAACGAGAAGATGGCGAGAATCATTGTCTTCTGAACCTTGATTCGGTTCTCCTGCTCGCTGATTTTCTTCTCTTTGTTGAACAGGTCGTACTGAGCCGAAAATTGCTGACCCACCAGCTGTGTCTTCTCATTGTAGATGCTGTCTTTCAGCTCCATTGCCTCCTGGGCATACATAAGACCCCGCGCCTGGTTGTGGTCCATATAGAGCGAGGAAAGGCGGCTCACACCGAATTCCAGCAGGAAGTTCATCTTGTAGGCGCGGGCAAGGTCCACGCTCTTCTCGTAGTATTCAATCGCTTTCTGCTTCTCGCCCGTCTGCTGGTAGAGGTTACCCAGCTGCTTGTAGGTGATGCACAGCGAGTAGGTGTTGTGGGACTGAAGAAGGAAACGCTCTGCCTGTTGATAGGTCCGTTCCGCCGATGCATATTCACCTAAGGCACAATAGGCATCTCCCATCTGACACAGGCGCTTACCCATTGACGAGGTGTCGGCAGCCAAGCTGTCCAACTTATAGGCTTGCTTCGCAAAAAGTAAGCCACGGGCGGCGCTGTCGCTCTTTGTGTAGATTTCCGAGGCAAGACCATAGCGCGATGCCATGTTCTCCTGATGCTCGGTCTTTTTCTCCAGCTCGATGGCCAGGTTGATGAACTTGCGGGCTGAAGCGATGTCCTTGCTCGAATAGTAGAGGGCGGCAAGGGTGTTGTAAGTGCTGCTCAGGTTCTCCGCTTTGTTGGTCAGGCTGTCTAAGTGCAGGCATTCTTTGGCCATCTCGATACTCATGCTGATATTCCCCAGACGCTGGTAAATGGTCGAGAGCTGGAAATAGCAGTCGCTCATCCCGGTCGTGTCCTTGCGGGTGCGGCAGGCGGTCAGGCATTCCTGATACTTCACAATCGCCTCCTCATAGTTGTCGGCGGAAAAAAGCGAGTCGCCTTCCTGCATCAGGTGGTCCGTCGCTTGAGGAGACAACGGGGCTGTGCTGTCGCCGTAGTCATCGCACGACAGCATCAACATGCTGATAATCAAAAAAACGAAAAGGAGTGCCCGCATCTTTTTCCTTAATTTTTTTTAACCCAAATGACCGATTGTGTTAAATTATTACAAAGATAATCATTCTTGGCGGTTTTGAGAAAATTTTCACTTCTTTTTTCATTAATACCACAAAAAACGCCTTGCATCAGAACTCAATGCAAGGCGTTTTTTTCTTAGTGCTGAGAAAAAATCAGCAAGGACGCTGCTTCGGAAGATGGAACACATCTTGAACTTCCTTCATCGCCTCGTCGGTCATACCCTCAGGGGTGAATCCCATGCTCTTGGCGCGGAGGTAGATCATCGCGGCCTTGTTCAAAACGTCGGCTTGGTCGAATGCATCCATAATGTCCTGGCCAACGGCACAGATACCATGCTTCTCCCACATCACCACGTCGTAGTCCTTGATCTGTTCCAGGGTGGCTTCGGCCAGTTTCACGCTGCCTGGAAGCTCGTAAGGCACGATGCCGAGGCCCAGTGGCGCAAATGCGAGTGTCTCGGGAATCATGCTCCATAGAATCTTGCCCATCACGTCCTTCTCAAGCATGGCAGGGTTATGGCTCATCGCAACCAACTCAATAGGATGGGTGTGGAGGCTTGCCTTGTACTTGCTGCCGCTTCCGATGAGGTAGTCGTGCATCGAGAGGTGGGATGGGAGCTCGGATGTAGGCATCACTGCCTCGTCTGCGATGATCACATAGGAAGCGCAGTCGTCCAGAATACGGATGATACTGCCGTTAGCCATTGGCTTGCGGGCCAGATCGCGCATACGCTTGCCTGTGCCTTTGCAGTAGAAATAGCAGCCCTTGATGTTCGGAAGGGTGGTGCCAATCTGAATCACATCGCTGATGGCAGGCATATTGCGGATCTCATCATCCACATATTCAGTCACGTTCACCGTGATGTTGCCGCCGTTGCGCTCAGCCCAACCTTTTTCCCACAGGTAGCCAGCCACTTCTGCCACCTGCAGCACGCATTCCTCTAAACCTTTGCGGTTTTCCAATATACTTTTCATATCATTTTTGATTTGTCAATTAAGTCGGTAAAATTAATGATTAAATACCCAAACATCCGAATGACAAAAAGCAGTCATCCATGCAGCAACAGGGTTGCTGCCTCATTCCTAATTATCTAAACCGTGTCCCCATACCTTTCCTTCGTGATCTGGTCGAGCGATTTGCCACGTGTGTTCGGAGCACCAATCACACCCACGATCAACGAAATCGCCAGCAAAGCCACCATGCAATAAGCTGCCACGGTGAAGCCTTCGCCGTTCTCACCATAGATATAGGTGAAAACAAGGCCCCATACAGCCGAAAGACCACGGACGATGAAGAACATCAGGCCTTGGGCGCCAGCGCGGAACTTCGCTGGGAACAGCTCCGAACCCCACAGCGCATAGAACACCTGGACGCTGCAGCCGTTGTTAATGCCCCACAAAATCGTGAAGATCCACAGCCACATCAGGCTGTCAACGCCGATGCCGATGATGATGAACCATGCCGTCAGGGCACACAGAAGGCCAAACACGTAGAAAATGCGGTGGGCTACCTTGTCAACCAGGAATGAGATGATGAAAGTGGTGGCTACCACTACCACCCAGCTGATGCAGCTCAGCATGTTGGCATCTTTGTTGCTCATACCGCCTGCCGACTCATAGATGTGAGGCTGGAAAAAGCCCATCACGGAAGCCACTAAGTTCCAGGTCAGATAGATGATGGCAAGGAATGCCACCGTCTTCACTGCGATGCGGTTGCGGAACAGCACCTTGATGTTCTCCAGCAAGCCGGTCTGCTGACCCGACTCTTTGGCTGCCTCAAACTCAGCACTTTCCTGAAGCTTGCGCTGAAGGTTCCAGGCGATGAACGCCACGACGAACAGGGAGAAGAACACCACACGTGAGCTGAACACCTCCACTGAAGCCTGAGCCATGCTGTCGCCACCGAAACCATGGGCGAGCGACTCCACCCAGCCATATAGATAGCCGCCCGGAGCAAACAGCATGCCCAACAGCAGGATGCACATCGGGCCGATGCCCCACGACATCTGCGACAGGCTGATGTTTCGCCCGCGGTTGTTGATTTCCGAACTCTCTGAGATATAGGTCCATGATGCAGGAACACCCACACCCACTGAGATGCCCGTGAACAGGAAGCCGGCAAGCAGCATCGGGAAATTCACGGAGCACATGATCAGCAACACGCCGAACATATAGACCAGGAGGTTGTAGGTGAAGATGAATTTACGGCCGTATTTGTCAGCAAGGAATCCACCGATGATGGCGCCCACTGCGGCACCAAGGCAGTTGGCGCTGATGAAATTCAGCCAACCCAGGTGAAGCTCGCTCAAGCCAAGGTAATTCTGCCAGAGGGTCAGACCGCTCGCACCGGCCACGATGGCGCCGGCGTCCAGGTAATTGTTGAGCGACACGGCAAGTGTGCTCTTCAAACTGCTGCTCTTTCCCATATATCAACGTGTTACGATATCTACTTCTACATTGAATATCTTTGCCACCTTCAGAATCGAATCGATGTGGCGGCCAACGGCGGCGGCCATGTGGTGGGTCGGACCTGCCTCGCTCCAGCGGTTGCAGAACTCACGTGCGCCGCAACTGAAACGGGTACGCATGTTCGTGTCACCGAACGTGAAGATTGGACCATCCTCGTTCACACCTTCTGCCACCACGAACTTGAACACGCCGTTCTTGTCCTGGGTGATGCCGAGATAGGTCACCTCGCCTACTGGTGGGTAGAACTGGGTGAGGTAACCACCGCCCGACTTGCCGTGGAACACAGGAACGATCTTCATCGTTGGCTTTTTGGCCTGAGAGATGTCAAAGTCGCCGGAGCCGGAGTGACCGATGATGCAGATGTCTTTGTCGAAGTCAATCGAATACATCTCTGACAACGTGCCCGTGCCGGAGATGGTTTTCAAGATCGACATAGCCATCGCTACCTTCATGTCGCCCTCCACAGCGCAGGCCGTGTGCTGCTTGATCAGCATCGAGAACGCTGGAATCAGCATCGAGTCGAGCTTGCCTGCCACACCTTTGGCAAAGCCGTCGTAATGGCTGGCAATCAGGCCCAGCTGCTCGTCTTTCACCCACTGCTCGAAGGCTACCACGTATTTGGCCATGTCCCACACTTTCTCTATCGTACCACCACCTTCAATGTCGAACGTGTCGAGAATGTCCTGAGCTTTGGCGCGGATGGCGTCCTCGTCGGTGATGTTGTCGGCGATGGCCCACATCTTTTCCCAGTCAAACTGCTTCGTGTAGAGCCACATACGATGATAGAGGTTGGTCTCGTCGATGTAGAGGTCCATCATGCCTGGGTATGGACGCCCAATCTGGGCAATGTTCGTGTCGCGGAAGCGGCGGCGTACCTGGGCGGCACGGCACCAGTCCTCAATCTCTGCCTTCACGTATGGGTCGCCGCCTTCAACCACACCCGTGATCACGGCGTGGCGCTTGCCGGCACGCTCCAAGTCTGCAACCATCTCACCTACAGCACCGCAGGCATAAAGCTCGCCGAGCCAGGTTGGGATGTCGGTGTTGGCGTAGTCTGGAGCCTTCTTTTTCTGAACGTTCACCAGCACCACCGGAACATCCAGGTCGCGAACGGCTGGAAGCATGTTGTAGGAGGTGGCGTAGGTCAGCAGCTGAAGAATCACCAAATCCACGTCGGCGGCACGGAATTTATCACCGGCGGCCTGCGACTGCTCTTTGGTGGTCACCAACCCACCGTCAATCAGCTCCACGCTGTCGGGAAGGGTCTGCTTAAAGGCTGCATACTGCGATTCAAACTCAGGAACCAGAGATGGGAACTGAGGAAGGTAGGCACCAAGGGCGATAGAGAACACACCCACGCGGGCCTTCGTTTCAACTAAAGGTTTTGCCATTTTGTCTTTCTTTTATTGTTATGAATAATAATTTCTTTTGATAGGGTGGGTGAATCCTAAGCCTTGGAAACCAATGTGTTGGCTGATAAGGATAAAACCGTTCACTCCGTGCCGGTCACGGCGAGATAACGGCGGTAGCCTTCCTCCCATGCCTCGCGGTCGCAAGGCTCATAGTGGTGCATCTCGATGCTCCCGGCGATGATGCGGCGCATCTCGAAGATGTCGCTCACCAAACCTGCGGCTTTGGCCTGAAGCATGATGTTGCCGATGGCGGTGCCTTCAACCGGGCCTGTCACCACCGGCAGGCCGGTGCTGTTGGCGGCCATCTGCATCAACGGTTTGTTGTACGTGCCGCCGCCAATCACATGGAGTTTTTCGATAGGGAATGGAGAGAGCGATTTCAGATAACCCAACACCTGACGGTAGCGCATGGCCAGACTGTCGAAGATGCAGCGGGAAATCTCGCGGTAGCCTTTCGGAACGGGCTGGCCGGTCTCAGAGCAATAACTCTGAATGGCAGCGGTCATGCTCGACGGATTGGCGAAGCGGGGATCATCGGGGTTGATGAAGAAACGGAAGGCGGGCTCTTTCGACGCGTCTTCGTTGATGGTGTTTACGTTGCTCGGAGCTTCGTCTTCGCCGTTTGGGTTGTCGGAGGTCTTCCATTCTTTGCGGCAACGCTCCAACAACCACATTCCACAGATGTTTTTCAAGAATCGGGTGGTTCCTTCAATGCCGCCTTCGTTCGTGAAGTTGTAGGCGTAGCTCTGTTCGTTGATGATGGCGTCGCGGGTTTCAATGCCCAGCAGCGACCAGGTGCCGCAGCTCAGGTAGGCGAAACGCTCGTTCTCGGCGGGAACGGAGGCTACGGCGGAACCAGTGTCATGACCGGCTACGGCTACTACGGGAACCGCACCCAGGCCTGTCTGCTTCTGGACTTCGGGTGTCAGCACGCCTACGACGTCTGATGGATTCACATAGCGGCCGAACTGGCTTTCTTTCAGACCAATGGCCTCAATCAACTCAAGGTCAATCCGCTTCGTGCGTGGATCCAGCATCTGACTCGTCGATAATATCGTGTATTCACATACTGCCTCGCCAGTCAGCATGTACATCAAGGCGTCGGGAACAAACAGAATCTTGTCGGCGGCTGCCAGTGCGGAGTCGCCGTTTTTGCGCATTGTGCTCAGTTGGAAAAGCGTGTTGAAGGGCATGAACTGAATGCCGGTCTTCGAATACACCTTTTCTTTGCCAACAAGCTTGAAATATTCTTCCATCGCATGCTCGGTGTGTGGGTCGCGGTAGCTGTAGGGATTGCGGAGGATGCCACCATCGCTGCCGATGCAAACCACGTCAACGCCCCAGGTGTCAATGCCGATGGACGTGATGTCTAAACCTTCGGACGAAACCACCTGCAGACCGCGGATAATCTCGTTGTACAAGGCATAGATGTCCCAGAAATAATGACCGCAGGCCTGGATAATCGGATTGGAAAACCTCGTCAGCTCACGCTGCTCGAGCTTGCCGTCAACGATGCTGCCCAAGATGGTTCTCCCACTCGTGGCGCCAAGGTCCACGGCAAAGAAATTTGCAGTTTTCATGTATGGTAAATCAGTCGTTAGTTATAAGTCGTAGTTAGCAGTTCAACAAAATCCTCCAGGAGGAAAGGTGCCCTTTCTTCCGCTTCTCTGGATTTCAATCTTACAAATTTATAGCTTTTTTTCCGAAATTTGACTACAAGGCTCGGTTTTTTTCGATTTTTTTGTTCTTTTGGTGAAAAAACCATTATCTTCGCATAATTATTCTGCTGTGGCAAGAACGAAGCGGCTTCATTTTAAAGGGCTTTTCTCCACGTCCGGGATGCCGTGCATTCCAATATCTACTTCGTCCATTGCCGGCATCGCCCTTCGTCCATTGCCGGCATTGCCCTTCGTCCATTGCCGGCATTGCCCTTCGTCCATTGCTCCGCAATTTTATTGCGGAATAAACATTTGAAATCAAGCATAATAACAAAACAAACTACGATGAATAAGGAAAATCTGAGAATTGTGTTTATGGGTACACCCGACTTCGCCGTTGAAAGCCTGAGGGCGCTCGTCGATGGAGGGTATCAGGTGGTCGGAGTGGTCACCATGCCCGACAAGCCTATGGGAAGGCATGGCAGCGTCCTTCAACCCAGCCCTGTGAAGAAATTTGCTGTGGAAAGAGGGTTGAAAGTGTTACAGCCTGTAAAATTGAAGGATGAGGAGTTCCTCAAGGAGCTGGAAAGCCTGGAAGCAGACCTTCAGATTGTGGTGGCGTTCAGGATGTTGCCTGAGGTGGTGTGGAATATGCCTCATCTCGGCACATTCAACCTCCATGCATCGCTCCTGCCACAATACCGGGGAGCGGCGCCTATCAACTGGGCGGTCATCAACGGGGAGAAGGAGACGGGAGTCACCACCTTCTTCCTCCAGCACGAAATCGACACGGGTGAGGTCATCAAGCAGGTTAGGGTGCCGATTGCTGACACCGACGATGTCGGAATCGTCCACGACAAGCTGATGACCGTGGGGGCGGCACTCGTCACCGAGACCGTCGATAAGATCATAGACGGGTCACTCACCACCATCGAGCAGGACCTCATGATTGGGGAGGACGAGGCGCTCAAGCCGGCACCGAAAATCTTCCGTGAGACGTGCCGTATCAACTGGAACGCACCGACAAAGACCATTTATGATTTCGTGCGCGGACTCTCCCCTTATCCTGCTGCGTGGACCGTACTCCATAACAACGATAAGTTGATGGATGTCAAGATTCTGCAAACTTCAATCGACAAGTCGGAAAAACCTGGAAAACCAGGCGAGGTGAGGACCGACGGAAAAAAATGGGTGAAGGTGGCGGCGTCCGATGGATGGCTCCAGATTCTCTCGCTACAGCTGGCGGGAAAAAAACGCATGGCGGTGGACGAATTCCTCCGAGGATTCAAATTTGAGGATAAGGCGAAAATGGAATAGAAGTTGTGAAAATAATAAACAAAATCTTAGGATTATCAGGAAATAATTTCTATATTTGTATCAGGAACAAAGAATTTTTAGAACTCTCCTTTACGAAACTACTCTTAAGAATGGTTGTGATATGAGTACAGCAACACTGAAAAGCCTTCTCGACTATCTTTATGGCACGCTTTCGCCTAGCAATATGCGTTGGGTAGGTGAGCATCTCATCGAATATGCAAAAAAAGAAGAAAAAGAGCAACTGCGCTCTTACACCATGGAAGAGATTGATCACATGCTCGATGAGGCAGAAACCGCATTTGAATCAGGAGAATACCTGACAAATGACGAGGTGTTTCACAGCAATGGTAAAGTGGCAGAATGAAGATACTTTGGCACAAGCGGGCAGCAGCTCAATTGCATCAAGTGGAAGATTACGTGCTTCGTGATTTTGGTGAACGCATCCGACAGGAGTTCATGAATGAAGTAGAACAGGCAATCATTTCACTTGCCGATATGCCTACGATGGGAAGGATAGACCCTCTTTTGACCCATCGAAAACAAACCTATCGAAGCATAATCGTACGTAGGTTGAACAAAATTGTTTATTTCGTCAAAGGCGACACGCTTCACATTGCAGCTTTCTGGGATGTCAGACGCGAACCCAAGGCGCAAGCCCAAAAAACGAAATAAAAACTATTCCATTAGGATTGTGTCGTATAACATCATTGTTTATTAAACCATCCTTTGGTATCTGAGTGTGCCAAAATTCCATTTTTTTATGGCCTTTTTCGCCAATCGGCTATTTTTAAATCCTATTTATTTCAATTTCTTCTTTTTATTTAGTAACTTTGCAAAGTTTGTGCAAGCAACCAAACAAAGAGAGTATATATACCAAATCAATATTTTTTTATGGCGAATGTAATCAAACTTAAGAGAGGCCTTACAGTCAATCTTGCTGGTAAGCCGTCTTCGGAAGTGACTGAGCCTAAAGCATCAAAAGTCTATGGTATCGTGCCGGATGCATTTGTGGGAGTCAAGCCGAAAGTGGTGGTCAAGGAAGGGGAAACTGTTTTGGCCGGGGATGCTTTGTATGTGGACAAGCTGCATCCGGAAGTGAAGTTCACTTCTCCTGTTAGCGGCAAGGTTGTTGCCGTGCAGAGAGGTGACAGACGAAAGGTTTTGAGCATTCAGGTGGAGGCTGACCAGCAGCAGAAAGCAAAGGACTTCGGGACTATCGATCTCGCCAAGGCAGATGCGGATGCTGTGCTCAACGCATTGCTTGACGCCGGACTTTTCGCTTACATCAACCAGCGCCCGTATGCCGTGGTGGCAAACCCGCAGGACAAGCCGAAAGCCATTTTCTGCTCCACTTTCTGCGACATGCCGCTCGCTGCCGACTTCGAAGTGGCGCTGAAGGGCAATGAGAAAGAGTTTCAGGCTGGTATCGACGCGCTCGCAAAAATCGCACCGGTTTACCTCGGGGCAAAGCGCGGAGCAGCGGTCGCTATCCTCAAGGCTGAAAATGCCAAGATCACTGTGTTCGACGGAAAATGCCCGGCTGGAAACGTGGGTGTGCAGATCAACCATGTCAACCCTGTCAACAAGGGTGAGGTGGTGTGGACCATCGGACCGGAGGAACTCATCTTCATCGGAAGACTCGTGCTCACAGGAAAGGTGGATTTCTCACGCGTCATCGCAGTTGCGGGCAGCGAGGTGAAGAACCCAGCTTATACCAAGGTCACTGTTGGACAGCAGATCGCCGACATCGTGGAAGGCAATGTCAAGACCGACAAGAAGGTACGTATCATCGACGGAAACCCACTCACAGGAACCAAGGTGGAAACTACGGGCTTCCTTGGCGCACATTCCACTGAAGTGACCATCATTCCTGAAGGTGACGACGCCGATGAGGCATTCGGATGGATCATGCCGCGATTCAAGCAGTTCTCTAAAAGCCGCACTTACTTCTCATGGCTCATGGGAAAGAAGCGCGAATATGTGATTGATGCCAGAATCAAGGGTGGCTACCGACACATGATCATGTCGGGAGAGTACGAGAGTGTGTTCCCGATGGACATCATGCCGGAGCAGCTCATCAAGGCGATCATCGCTGGAGACATCGACAAGATGGAGGCGCTTGGTATCTACGAGGTGGCGCCGGAGGATTTCGCCATGGCGGAATTTGTGGATAGTTCCAAACTTGAGCTCCAGCGCATCGTGCGTGAAGGTCTCGATATGCTCCGTAAGGAGAACGCATAAGTCATCATTAATAACTCTCAGATGAGAAGGCGGGTGAAACTGCCGCAAACAAAGGCTGAACAATAAGACTTTCAGTCTGAAGGCAGGGACAAACGCTGACGGATATCTGAATATCAGCTAAAAAAATAATGGGTTTAAGAAAATTTCTCGACAAGATAAAGCCTTCGTTCCAAGAAGGTGGAAAGCTCCATGCTTTCAGGTCGGTCTTCGACGGATTCGAGACGTTCATGTACGTCCCGAACGAAACGGCCAAAGTCAAGGGGGCGCATATTCATGATGCCATCGACTCCAAGCGCATCATGTCGTTTGTTGTGATTGCACTGACCCCGGCTTTGCTTTTCGGTATGTGGAACGTGGGACATTGGCACTATATCGCCAATAATGTGGAACCGACGTTCTGGAGCAGCTTCTTCTACGGACTTGCTGCAGTGCTGCCGAAAATCGTGGTCAGCTATATCGTGGGTCTGGGTATCGAATTCACTGTGGCGCAGTGGAAAAACGAGGAAATCCATGAGGGATTCCTCGTCAGTGGTATCCTCATTCCGATGATCGTGCCAATCAACTGTCCGCTCTGGATCATCGCCGTGGCAACAGCGTTCGCTGTCATCTTCGCTAAGGAGGTGTTCGGAGGAACTGGTATGAACATCTTCAATGTGGCTCTCGTCACGCGCGCGTTCCTATTTTTCTCTTATCCTTCAACTATGTCGGGCGACAAGGTGTGGGTTAACCAGAACTATATGGACTGCATCACCGGCGTGAGCGGAAATGTGGACGCTTTCTCCATGGCCACGCCGCTCGGAGAACTTGCTGCAAACACGGCTGACAAGCCTGTGGCTGTCACCACCGACTTCATCGACACCATCACGGGTATCATGCCGGGCTCTATCGGTGAGACCAGCGTCATTGCCATCGCTCTCGGCGCATGCCTCCTCCTCGTCACAGGTGTGGCAAGCTGGAAGACCATGCTCTCTGTCTTTGTGGGTGGTGCGCTCATGGCATTCATCTTCAAGGATAAGGTGGCTGAGAACTTCCAGTGGTATGAGCACCTCACCGTCGGAGGTTTCTGCTTCGGAGCCGTCTTCATGGCCACAGACCCTGTCACTTCAGCACGTACGGAATGCGGTAAGTGGATCTACGGATTCCTCATCGGTGTCATGGCGGTCATCATCCGTGTGCTCAACCCGGGTTACCCAGAGGGTATGATGCTCGCCATCCTGCTCATGAACGTGTTCGCTCCGCTCATCGACTACTGTGTGGTTCAGAGCAATATTAACAAGCGCGCAAAACGCGCCATTAAAGCGAAGGAGGACTAAAATATGGGAAAACTCAATACAAACGGTAACGCATATACCATCATATATGCTTCCATCATGGTCATCATCGTGGCATTCCTGCTCGCTTTCGTGGCTTCGGCTCTCAAACCGACACAGGACGACAACGTCGCTAACGACAAAAGAAGCCAGATCCTTGCAGCACTCAGAATTGAGAAAGGCTCTGACTACGACGTGCAGGCCAAATACACGGAGATGGTGAAATCCGACCCGGTCTATGACGACAAGGCTGCAGTCAAGGCTGAGGAAGGCGGATTCAAAGTGGAAAACAAGAACCTCGCCAAGGACAACAGACCGCTTTACGTGGCACAGACCCCGGACGGAACCAAGTATGTCATCCCGATGACCGGTGCCGGACTTTGGGGCGGTATCTGGGGATATGTGGCGCTCGATGAGGACTGCGAGACAGTCTATGGCACTTATTTCTCTCATGAGAGTGAGACTGCCGGTCTCGGTGCGCGTATCACGGAGACGGAGTTCCAAAGCAAGTTCCAGGGTAAGAAACTCTTCGCTGGCGACGACAAGTCGAAAGTGGCGCTCAGCGTGGTCAAGAAGGGAAAGGAAGGCGACCTCAGTGCCGACAACTATGTCAATGGCATCACGGGAGCAACGCTTACCTCGGATGGTGTTAACAACATGATTCAGAAATGCCTGAACGACTATCAGGACATTCTCGAGAGTCTTAAAAAATAATGGAGGACAAAGAATATGGGTAAATTATTTTCTAAAGAGAATGGCGAAGTATTCAAAAGCCCTCTCAACCTCAATAACCCGGTGGCTGTGCAGGTGCTCGGTATCTGCTCCGCACTCGCCGTTACAGCTCAGCTCAAGCCGGCTATCGTCATGGGACTGTCTGTCACAGTCATCACGGCGTTCTCTAACGTGATTATCTCGCTCATCAGAAAAACCATCCCTAACCGCATCCGTATCATCGTGCAGCTTGTGGTGGTGGCGGCTCTGGTGACCATCGTAAGCAATATCCTCAAGGCATACGTCTATGATGTCAGCGTCCAGCTTTCTGTCTATGTGGGACTTATCATCACCAACTGTATCCTCATGGGACGCCTTGAGGCGTTCGCCATGATGAACGGACCGTGGGAGTCGTTCCTCGACGGTATTGCCAATGGATTGGGATATGCAATTGTGCTTGTCATTGTCGGATTTGTGAGGGAGCTCCTCGGATTCGGTTCCATCTTCGGATTCCAGATCATCCCGGATTCTTGGCTTCTCGACAATGGTGGTGGGTATCTCCACAATGGTATGATGACCATGCCGGCCATGGCACTCATCCTGCTGGGATGCATCATCTGGGCACATCGCGCGTATAATAAAGATAAGGTACAGTAAATTACATAACTAAGTAAAACGTAAAAATTATGGAACATTTCTTTAGTTTGTTTGTTCGCTCGATTTTCGTCGACAACATGATCTTCGCGTTCTTCTTGGGTATGTGCTCTTATCTGGCTGTATCCAAAACCGTGAAGACATCACTCGGACTCGGTGTGGCGGTCACCTTCGTGCTCCTCATCACCGTGCCTGTGGACTATCTGCTCCAGACCAAAGTGCTGGCAGCGGAAGGTATTCTCGGAGTAGATCTCACTTTCCTCAGCTTCATTCTCTTTATTGCTGTCATCGCAGCTATGGTGCAGCTGGTGGAGATGATTGTGGAAAAGTTCTCTCCGTCTCTCTATGCGGCGCTCGGTATCTTCCTGCCGCTCATCGCTGTGAACTGCGCCATCATGGGTGCGTCGCTCTTCATGCAGCAGCGTATCAACCTCGAGCCTGAATCTACTCAGTTCATCGGAGGTGTGGCCGACTGTGTGGCTTACGCTCTCGGTTCTGGTATTGGTTGGACACTCGCTATTGTCAGCCTTGCGGCCATCCGCGAGAAAATGGCATATTGCGACGTGCCGAAGCCGCTGCAGGGACTGGGCATCACCTTCATCACGGTGGGACTCATGGCTATGGCATTTATGTGTTTCTCTGGTCTTAAACTCTAAAACGAAAGGATAATAACTATGGATAGTACTTTTATTTTATCTAGTATCGGAGTATTCTTAGCGATCATACTCGTTTTGGTTATCATCCTCCTCGTGGCTAAGAAATACCTCTCGCCGAGTGGTAATGTCACCATCACCATCAACGGCGACAAGCAACTCTCTGTGGGACAGGGAAGCAGCCTGCTCTCCACACTCTCTGAAAACGGTATCTACCTCTCTTCAGCCTGTGGTGGAAAGGGCTCGTGTGGTCAGTGCAAATGTCAGGTGCTCGAAGGCGGTGGAGAAATCCTCGACTCTGAGAAGGGACATTTCACACGGAAGCAAATCAAAGAGCATTTCCGCCTCGGATGCCAGTGCAAGGTCAAGGGCGACCTCTCTATCAAGGTGCCTGAGTCTGTCATGGGCGTCAAGGAATGGGAGTGCACCGTCATCAGCAACAAGAACGTGGCTTCTTTCATCAAGGAGTTCAAGGTGCAGCTCCCGCCGGGAGAGCACATGGACTTCGTGCCGGGTGCGTACGCGCAGATCAAGATCCCTGCATACGAGCTTGATTACGACAAGGACTTCGACAAGAACGATATCGGCGACCTCTATGTGCCAGTGTGGGAGAAATTCAACATCTTCTCGCTCAAGTGCAAGAACGACACGCCGACCATCCGTGCATACTCTATGGCCAACTACCCAGACGAGGGAGATATCATCACCCTCACCGTGCGTATCGCCACTCCACCGTTCCTGCCGAAACCGCAGGTTGGATTCCAACCAGTCAGCCCGGGTATCGCTTCATCCTACATCTTCAGCCTCAAACCAGGCGACAAGTGCGTGATGAGCGGACCTTACGGAGAATTCGCACCGGTGTTCGACTCCAAACGCGAGATGATTTGGGTTGGTGGTGGTGCCGGTATGGCTCCGCTCCGTGCACAAATCATGCACATGCTCAAGACACTTCACACACGCGACCGCGAAATGCACTATTTCTACGGAGCACGTGGAATCGACGAGGTCTTCTTCATGGAGGACTTCCTCGAACTCGAGAAGGAATATCCGAACTTCCACTTCCACCTCGCACTCGACTTCCCAGACAAGAAGGCAGACTCGCTCGGCGTGAAGTACAGCCCGGGATTCATCGCAAACGTGCTCGGCGACACCTACCTCAAGCAGCATGAGGCACCAGAAGATGTGGAATACTACCTCTGCGGACCTCCTATGATGGCCAAGACGGTGCTCGACCTCCTGCATTCACTCGGTGTGGAAGACGACATGATCAGATTCGACAACTTCGGAGGATAAAATCTCCATCAGTCTATAAAAAACGGGACTTGCCGGCAAGGCGAGCCCCGTTTTTTTTATGCGTCGTGCTGCGACACCTGAATTAAAACCCCATAAATTATTTAATTTATGAAACCACCCTTAAATAAATGCCCACTCTTCAATCGTAACTCATAAATTTTCACTAACTTTGTAAATTATTCGTGTAAATGAAAAGTTTATGACAAAACTGAAATGGTTTCTTGCAACGGCAATGGTCCTGCTCTTTGCGGCAGGCGAGGCACAGGCGCAGGAAATTAACGAGGAACAAAAGGCGGACTCCACCCAGCAGGACACCACCGGCATGAAACTGCAGGTCACACTCGTCACCTGCGACCCGGGACCGGATGCCTACCAGATGTTCGGACATACTGCTATCAGGATCAAGGACCTCAACAACCCTGACTACGACCTCGTCTATAACTATGGCGTGTTCGACAGCAGGAGGGACAACTTTATCTATTATTTCGTCAAGGGTGAGACCGACTATGTGCTCTCGGTCGATCCGGCGCGCCTTTTCCTCGACAGATACACACACCGGTTCGGTATTCCGATGAGAGAGCAGTTTCTCAACATCAACGAGCAGGAAAAGCTCGAACTGACAAAACTCCTCGAAATCAATGCCCATCCCGACAACCGAACCTACAGGTATAACTTCCTCTACGACAACTGCACCACACGCGCCACGAACATCATTGAGAAGGCGCTCGAAAAATGCGGCGTGCAGCTCAAATATGAGAAGAAATCAAAGGAATATGAGAAGACCACATTCCGACAGGTGCTCCACCGTTTCACTGCAGTGGCGCCATGGACGGAGTTCGGAATAGACTTCGTGCTCGGAGCGGAGGTGGACAAACCGAGAAGCCAGCGTGAGCAGATGTTCATTCCGTCGGTCTATGAGGCGGAGCTCGACAAGGCGCAGATGGTGGGGCAGGATGGAAAGCCTGTCAAAATGGTGGCGATGAAAAGAAATATCGAACCGATGGTGGAGATGGCGAAAACACCCGATTTCCCACTCTCGCCGTTTGCCACGTTCTCTATCGTTCTCCTCTTCGTCATCATCATGGCGTTCGTCGATATCAGGAGAAGAAAACTCTCCATCTGGATGGACATCGCAGGTTTCTTCATCAGGGGATTGGCGGGATTCCTCGTCGCTTTCCTCTTTTTCTTCTCAGAACATCCTGCTGTGGGATCCAACTGGCTCGTGTTGGCTTTCAACCCCATCGTGTTCATCATGATTCCGGATGTCATTTTTGCCGTATGGCAGAAGAGATTCATGGCGGAGCTGACAATCAGGGGAAAACGCTACGATTGGTTTGAACTGGTCAATTTGGCAGTTCTCGTCTTCACACTCTTGCTTTTTGTCCTGCCACTTCAGACACTCAACATCGCAATGCTGCCGTTGGTATTGATTTTGCTCATCAGGTCACTGACGCGCATTGTGGTGCTCACAAGAAACAACCTGAAAAATGAACAGGCAAGTCTCGGACAAATCGTCTGAAGGAAGGAGTGTAGAGATGACCGCTTCAACAAAACAAGGAAAATAATAAAAAAGTAATTATATTGACCCATGGGATTTAATAGTTTTATCAGTAAATTGTTCGGCAATAAGGCGGGACGCGACATGAAAGCGCTCAGACCGGTTGTCGATAAGGTGAATGCCGTTTATCCGGAGATTCAGAAGCTCTCCAACGATGAACTGCGTGCGAGAACTGACCAAATCAAGGCGCAGCTCCAGGAAATGGTGCAGCCCAAGAGGGATGAGATCGCAAAACTCAATGCGAAGATCCAAGAGACGGATATCGAGAAAAGACAGCCAATCTTTGATGAGATTGACAAGCTGGAAAAAGAAATTCTCGACATCTTTGAGCAGGGACTTGATGAAAACCTGCCGGTGGTCTTTGCCATCGTAAAGGAAACGGCAAGACGATTCACCGAGAACGAGGAGATTGAGGTCACTGCCACCGATTTCGACCGGGAGCTGGCGCAGACCCACGATTTTGTGGATATCGATGGCGACAAGGCCATCTGGTACAACAAGTGGGAAGCTGGAGGCAACGAGACGGTGTGGAACATGATCCACTACGACGTACAGCTCATCGGTGGTGCCGTGCTCCATCAAGGAAAAATCGCCGAGATGGCAACGGGTGAGGGTAAGACGCTCGTGGCAACGCTGCCTGTGTTCCTCAATGCGCTCACACGCAACGGTGTGCATGTCGTTACGGTCAACGACTACCTCGCCAAGCGTGACTCGGAGTGGATGGGACCGCTCTATATGTTCCACGGACTGTCGGTCGATTGCATCGACAAGCATCAGCCAAACTCCGACGCGCGTAGGAAAGCATATCAGGCCGACATCACGTTCGGTACGAACAACGAGTTCGGTTTCGACTACCTGCGCGACAACATGGCCATGAATCCTAAGGAACTCGTGCAGAGGGCACACAACTATGCCATTGTCGATGAGGTTGACTCTGTGCTCATCGACGATGCTCGTACACCGCTCATCATTTCCGGACCAGTGCCGAAGGGAGATGTACAGATGTTCGAGGAATACTGCCCGATCGTGGAGAAACTGGTGGAGGCGCAGAAAAAGCTCACCAACGATTATCTCGCCACGGCGAAAAAGCAAATCTATTCCGACGACCCGAAAGAGGTGGAGGCGGGATTCCTTTCCCTCTTCCGTGCCTACAAGGGTATGCCGAAGAACAACGCGCTCATCAAGTTCCTCTCTGAGGACGGTATCAAGAGTGGACTCCTCAAGACTGAGGCTGTCTATATGGAGAACAACAACCGACGGATGCCGGAGGCTACCGATCCGCTCTTCTTCGTAGTGGAAGAGAAGTTCAAGTCGGTGGAGATGACCGACAAGGGTAACCAACTCGTGGCGCAAATCATCAAGGACGACAATTTCTTCGTGCTTCCTGACATCGCCGGACAGCTTGCGGAACTCGACAATCAGAATCTTGGGGAAGAGGAAAGGCTGGCGAAGAAGGACCAGCTCCTCCAGGATTATGCCATCAAGTCGGAGCGTGTGCACACCATGCAGCAGCTCCTCAAGGCATATACCATGTTCATCAAGGACGACGACTATGTCATCATGAATGGTGAGGTGAAAATCGTAGATGAGCAGACCGGACGTATCATGGAGGGACGCCGCTGGAGCGACGGACTCCATCAGGCGGTCGAGGCTAAGGAACGCGTGAAGGTGGAGGCGGCTACGCAGACTTTCGCCACCATCACCCTCCAGAACTACTTCCGCATGTACCACAAACTGGCAGGTATGACCGGTACAGCCATCACGGAGGCGGGTGAGTTCTGGGATATCTATAAACTCGATGTGGTGGAAATCCCAACCAACAAGCCAATCGCACGTATCGACATGAACGACCGCGTTTACCGCACTAACCGTGAGAAGTACAAGGCGGTCATTGAGGAAATACAGAATATGGTCAATCAGGGAAGGCCGGTTCTCGTCGGCACCACTTCCGTCGAAATCTCTGAGATGCTCTCCAAGATGCTCACCATGAGAAAGATAGAGCATAACGTGCTCAATGCAAAACTCCACCAGAAGGAGGCGGATATCGTGGCACAGGCTGGACAGAAGTCTATCGTCACCATCGCCACCAACATGGCTGGTCGTGGTACCGACATCAAGCTCTCGCCCGAAGTGAAGGCGGCGGGAGGTTTGGCCATCATCGGTACGGAGCGCCATGAGAGCCGACGTGTGGACCGCCAGCTTCGTGGACGTTCAGGACGTCAGGGTGACCCAGGCTCTTCCGTCTTCTATGTGTCTCTGGAGGACAAGCTCATGCGTCTCTTCGCTTCCGACCGTATCGCCAACATCATGGACCGACTCGGATTCAAGGAGGGTGAGATGATTGAACATCCGATGATCAACAAGTCCATCGAGCGCGCACAGAAGAAGGTGGAGGAGAACCACTTCGGAATCCGTAAGCGCCTCCTTGAATACGATGACGTCATGAACAAGCAGCGTAAGGTGATCTACGAACGTCGCCGTCATGCGCTCATGGGACAGCGTATCGGCATGGACATCTCCAACATGATCTGGGACCGCGTGGTCTATATAATGGAGAACAACGACTTTGAGGGATGCAAGGAGATGTTCCTCACCATCTTCGCCATGGAATATCCGTTCACGGCGCAGGAACATGAGGATGTCAGCCGAGATGTCAGGGAAGACCAGGCATTCGAGAAAGTGCTTGCCACCTTCAAGGAGCGTGGAGAACGACTCGCAAGAACCGCATATCCTGTCATCAAGGATGTGTTCGAAAATCGTGGACATCAGTACGAGAACATCCTTGTGCCGCTCACCGACGGACGACGCACCTATCAGATTTCTGTGCCGCTTAAGGAGGCATACGAGACGGAGGGACGCAACATCATCACGGCGTTTGAGAAGGCCATCCTCCTCCACACCATCGACGAGGCGTGGAAGGAGAACCTCCGTGCTCTCGACGAACTCCAGCACTCTGTGCAGAATGCAAGCTATGAGCAGAAGGATCCGCTCCTCATCTTCAAACTGGAGTCAGTCACCCTCTTCGACAATATGATCAACGAGATCAACGACGGAACTGTGAGCGTGCTCATGCGTGTCAACCTCCCGATGGCGAATCCGGAGGATGTGCGCCAGGCTCCTGCACAACAGCAGCAGAGACGGCCACAGACCATGGAGCACAAGCAGAACCTCGATGAGCTCAGCGACACGCAGAAGGCCATGCAGCAGGCGGCTGCCCATGCAGGCGGCAACCGCGGACAGCAGGCACCGCAGCAGAGGCGCCCAATCGTCAACAATGCACCGAAGGTGGGACGTAACGACCCTTGCCCTTGCGGTTCTGGTAAGAAATTCAAAGCATGCCACGGCAAGGGAATGCCGGCATAAGATACTTATCCATATTCCCCAATCATCCCCCGTATAGGGATGATTGGGGATTTTACTGATTGATTTATGAAGAAGATTATCGTAGCAATCGACGGCTATTCGTCATGTGGAAAAAGCACCATGGCCAAGGTGCTGGCTAAGACTGTGGGTTATATCTATGTGGATACGGGTGCCATGTACCGGGTGGCAACACTCTATGCCATGCGCAACAAGATGATACAAGAGGTGGAAGGACAGAAAAAAGTGGATGAACCGGCACTGAACCAAGCCATTGAAAATGGTGAGATTCAGGTCAGTTTCCAGCTCGACCCACAAACCAACCTCCCGCTGGCATGCCTCAACGGCGAGGTCGTGGAGAACGAAATCCGCACCCTTGAGGTCTCAAACAACGTGAGCTTTGTATCAGCACTGCCTTTCGTCCGTGAGTTCCTCACCCAGCAACAGAAGAACATGGGCAAGAAGAAGGGAATCGTGATGGACGGACGTGATATCGGAACTGCGGTCTTCCCGAAGGCGGAGCTGAAGATTTTCCTCACGGCATCGCCGGAGGTTCGTGCTCAACGGCGCTTCGACGAACTGGTGGCGAAAGGCGACAAGGACGTCAAGTTTGAGGAGGTGCTCAAAAACGTGCAGGAGCGGGACTATCTCGACACCCACCGCGAAATTGCACCGCTGAGGCAGGCGGACGACGCCATCGTGATCGACAACTCCAACCTCACGAAGGATGAACAGAACGAACTGCTCCTCCAGTATTTCAAACAAGCTGTGGAAAAATAACCTTTCTCGCAAACCAACGTGTTAGTAGAAATTGATGAGGGATCTGGATTCTGCTTCGGAGTGACAACGGCCATCCGAAAGGCGGAGGAAGAACTGGCAAAAGAGGAACGACTCTATTGCCTGGGCGACATCGTGCACAATGGGAAGGAGTGCGACCGCCTCCGTGAGCTCGGTATGATTACCGTGGAACATGAGCAGATGCGCAGGCTGAGGGATGCAAAGATCCTGTTCCGGGCTCATGGAGAACCACCCACCACCTATCAGAATGCCGAGGCCAACAACCTTACGGTCATCGATGCCACTTGCCCTGTGGTGCTCAGCCTCCAGCGGCGCATCAAGAAAGAATATATGGAATCCCAGGATGGCAACACACAGATTGTCATCTACGGAAAAAACGGACATGCGGAGGTAATCGGACTCGTGGGACAGACTGAGGGAAACGCCATCGTGGTCGAAAACCTCGACGACCTCACTAAACTCGATTTCTCGAAAAACATATCACTCTATTCACAGACCACCAAGTCGCTCGAGGGATTCCGACAACTCGTGGAGGCCATTTCCTCCAAGATGGAAATGACAAAACAGGTGGACAGAAATATCTTTAAAAACAGCAAAGGACTGACATTCAAATATTTTGACACCATCTGTCGACAGGTGGCGAACCGAATCAACGATATCAGCCGATTCGCGGAAAAACATGATGTGGTGATTTTTGTGGCTGGTAAGAAAAGCAGTAACGGAAAAGTCCTTTTCGACCAATGCCTCAAGGTCAACGACAATGCTTATCTTATCGGTAATCCAGATGAGATCGAGCCACATTGGTTCAGAAATGTCCAGTCGGTCGGAATCTGTGGGGCAACATCCACTCCTAAATGGCTCATGGAACAATGCCGTGAGCGAATACTTCTGCTTAATGTCTAACAGCTATTTCCAATTTAAGCAGTTCATGGTGAGGCATGACCGATGTGCCATGAAAGTGGGAACCGACGGAGTGCTCCTCGGAGCATGGACACAAGTGCCTGAAAATGGACTGATTCTCGATGTCGGTACGGGAACGGGGCTGATTGCACTCATGCTTGCGCAGAGAAGCCCCAATACTGAGATTCTTGGAGTGGATATCGATGCTGATGCTGTGGAACAGGCTGTGGAAAACACGGGGGCCTCTCCGTGGGGCGACAGAATCCAAATCATGCAGATGGACTTCAAATATCCAACCCAACTGCAAGGGAGAAAGTTCGACCTGATTGTTTCAAATCCGCCTTTCTTCAAGGAGAAAGTCTTTTCCAACGACTCCAAACGCAACATGGCAAGGAGTGCGGAACTGCTTCCCTTGGAAACGCTCTTCGCCAATGCTGAGCCACTGCTTGCTGAAGACGGAATGCTGAGTCTGGTACTTCCTTACGCTGTTGCTGACGAGGCGATAGGGCAGGCTGCCCTGCAAGGTTTGTTCCTTCTGCGGCGATGCGACGTACTAACCAAAGAGGGAACAGTTCCGAAAAGAGCGCTGATGACATGGGGAAAGACCATACAACCTTCCCTCCGCGAAACTCTCGTCATCTATGATGCCCAGCATCATTACACCGCTGATTTCAACAAACTCACCAGCAATTTCTATCTTGGATGAAAAACAGTCTCTATTGAGGGTGGCTCTAAAATCATGTGAGATTGGTTTTTTGAATGGATGCGAATAGCTTTCTGCCAGAGTGTGAAGATTTATGGAGAACTATGTGACGGCAAAACAAGCCATGCTGAAATATCTGAAATTAAGCATAAGAAGTAGTTGTTTTTTCGTTTCTTTTCTTGAATATCAAGAATTTGTCGTATCTTTGCTAATTAATGATAATTCAAAAATAGAACAGAACGGTGTCAAAGCCAGAGAGAACACCCAATAGAAAACGAATAACTAATATTTAGAACAACCCATAAGTGATTATGAAAACAAAATCATTCCTTAGCGCACTTTTTGCATTAATCTGCACCGTGCAGGGAGCATGGGCGGATGTCACCGTCACTACGGAGAGCGACCTGCGAACAGCAGTGACGAGTAGTCAGACGGTGACGCTCGGTGCTGACATTACGCTGCCGAACAATGGTGGCAGGCTTGATATTGACGGCAAGACTGTAACCCTCAATCTGAACGGTCACACGCTGAAACGAGATATGCAGGCTGTGGACGCAGGCGGACAGGTCATCGCCGTTATGAACGGTGGTGAACTGACCATCACCGACAAGGCGGACAACAGCGGCAAGATTACCGGCGGCTGGGCATATCAGGGTGGCGGAATCTTTGTTTTTGAAGGCTGTGAACTGACGATCAGCGGCGGCACGATTACCGGTAACCGTGCTGACGAGACGGCTCCAGGGAGCTATGGCTTTGGCGGTGGTGTGGAGAGCCACGGCACGATGACCATGACCGGAGGTGTCATTAAAGACAATACCGCTGGCGGTGCAGGCTCCGGCATCTACCAAGATGGAACGTTCAACATCAAGGGAAATCCAGTGGTCGATGACCTCTTTTTGGCCAAATATCGTCTCATCACCCTTACGGGGGCTCTCACTGCCACGAACGCCAGCATCGGCGTGGCCACCGAGGTGGAACAGGGCAATTTCACAACCAACTACAGCACCTATCATGCCGGTGTGGCTCCCAGCAACTATTTCTTCGTGAGCAGCCATCGTTTGGCCGGCAACATTGAATGGAACTCAGATAATAAGGAAGCCAAACTCACGCTGACTGGCTATAAGTATATTGACCACACATGGGACCAAAGCACGAAGAAGCTCACTGCAGAGGAAAAGACCCTGACTGCCGGCAACTACAGACTGCTGGGCAATAACATTGGCGAATGGACAGCACTGACCAACGGCGGTTGGTTCGTGGTGGATGGCAACATCAACATCGGAACTCTGGTGGTACACGGTACCTCCAACCTCATCCTGTGCAACGGTGCCACCCTCACCGTCACAGGGGGTGTGAAGGTGGAAATGAATGCAAATGCCGTGCTCAACATCTACGGACAGACGGGCGACACTGGCCGTCTCATCGTCACCAACAGCTACGATGGTGCCGCAGGCATCGGTAGTGGCGGCGGCAGCAACGACGGCAATGCCGGAATCATCAACATCCACGGTGGCACCATCTCTGCTACCGGCAATAAATATGGTGCAGGCATTGGTGGCGGCGATAACCATGGCTTCGGACTGCAGGCAAACAACAGCGGCCTCTATGTCTATGGCGGCAACGTCACGGCGCAGGGCGGTGAGTATGCTGCTGGCATCGGCAGCGGCGATGAGCCGGGCGATGATGTCCATGCAGGCTATGTTGCTGTCTATGGTGGCACAGTCAATGCCATCGGTGGCAAGGAAGGAGCTGGTATTGGCGGTGGCAACGAAGGACACGGAGCCATCTTCAGTATCTACGGCGGCAATGTCACGGCACAGGGAGGTGAACTCGGTGCCGGCATAGGAGGCGGTGATGAAGGACATTCCAACACCACGACTTTCTATGGTGGTACGACAGTGGCTACTGGTGGCGGACACGGTGCCGGCATCGGTGGTGGTGAGGGCGGCTATGCCACGGGCATCGAAGTGCGGGGTGGCAACATCATTGCTAAAGGAGGAGGAAGTCTCAGTTCCCGTGGTGGAGGCGGTGCCGGCATCGGCGGCGGATTTGAAGGCGACTGCCGTGGCATCCACTTCTACGACGGCACGGTTCATGCCACTGGAATCGACGGAGCGGCTGGCATCGGAGGCGGAAAAGTGTCCGACTACTGTGAACTGGAAATCAGCGGAGGTAATATCACGGCTATAGGCGATGGCAGTGGCCCGGGCATAGGACGAGGACGTACAACCGCTGGGGATAGCTCGCAAAGCTCATCCAAGAAGGTGCTTATCAATATCACAGGCGGCGAAGTTACCGCATCATCCTATAATGGTGGGGCAGGAATCGGCGTAGGCGAAGGCACAATTTTCAACGGCAAAATAAACATCAGCGGCGGAAAGGTCACGGCCACAGGACGAAATGGTGGGGCTGGCATCGGCACAGGTGCCACCACTATTGATGGTGAAAAGGCGTTTATGTATGGGTGGATCATCATCAGTGGCGGAGAGATTATAGCCAAAGGAGAATTCGATAAGGATGCCCACTATGATCCTGAAGTCTATAAACCAGGCTGTGGAGCCGGTATAGGTAGCGGTGCGGCAGGAGAAATCTATCCGGAAGGGTTGATACAGATTCTTGGCGGCAACGTGACCGCATCATCACAAAGTGGTGGAGCCATCGGAGCTGGAGGAACCAGAGCGATGACTGGAGATACCTATACCAACCATGACTCGTGGGCGGATAACCCCATCCAGATAAATAGCGACAACGTTACACTGAATCTTACCGCCGGCGCCCTGAGGGTTTATAACGGGGGCATCAGTAGTGAAGATGTGAGCTGGCAACTGAGCCCGGTCATACGGTTCCATGCGGACCGCGGCGGCTCCTTAAGTCTCAATGGTAAACTTGCCGTGTCGGTCGGCGGAACAATCGCTGCGGAGGCTAACCGCGTCGGCGCACTGACCACTCCCACTGATAAGCTGGTGATTGTAAGTCCGTGCGAGCACGGCAGCTGCACCTACACTATCAACAGCGACAACACCCACACCGCCCACTGCATCTACTGCGGTCACACGGCGGCACCCGAGGCACATGCCACATCGGGCACATGCGTCTGTGGATACGAAACGGGAGTGACTACCTATAAGGTGACCCTCTACACCTACGATGAAAGTGAAAACAACTATAGCAGCATCCAGCAGGAGGTGGTGACAGGACAGACCTACCTGGTGCCTGAGTGCGATGATGTGCCTCAGACATGGGAGTTCGTGGGCTGGGTGGAGACAACCGACCCTGGAACGTCGTTTGAGCAGCAAACGGGCGAGACACTCATCTTGCCTGGTCACACGTTGACTGCTGCCACCACGCTCGTGGCACGCTACAAGCAGATAGAACTCAGTCTGGCTGATGCCACCGACGGCAACATGTCCATTTTGAACAAATACAATGGGATTCGGGTCGCAAGCGTCACCCTCGCCGGCCGCACGCTCTACAAGGACGGAAGCTGGAATACACTGTGTTTGCCGTTCTACCTCAGTAAAGACTATTTTGACGGAACGCCTCTTGAAGGAGCCACCGTCATGACCTTGGCCAACAGCCCTGAAAGCAGAACTGGCTACGACTCTGCCACGGGCACCCTCAATCTCGAGTTCGTCGATGCATACCTGATTGAGGCTGGCGTACCTTACATCGTGAAGTGGGACAAGGCCGACGACTATGTGGACGATGATGCCCACAACATCGTCAACCCTGTGTTCGAACAGGTCCTTATTGAGAACGAATCGCCTGACGACCACTTTGTCATCAGCAAAGATGGATACGTCACCTTCACTGGCACCTACGACCCAGTCGGAATCTATACGGATGAACTCACCAACCTCTACCTCGGGGCCGACAACAAACTCTATTATCCAATCAACTCAAGTCAGAAGGTCAACTCTTTCCGTGCATACTTCCAACTGAACAACGGACTGACCGCCGGGGAACCGACGTCACAGCAGGCTGGCGTGCGTGCCTTCGTAATGAACTTCGGCAAGGATGAAGCCACGGGCATCATTGCGGTGGAAAATGAAATCTCACCATTTGGAAACAATGCTGACGTATGGTACACCATCGACGGCCGCAAGCTCAAAGGTATGCCTACACAGCGAGGTGTCTATATAAATAGCGGTAAGAAAATAATGATAAAGTAGAGGAATAAAGAAAAGAAGAAAAAAAATGCCTTTCTCGCCATGAATGAGCGGGAAAGGCTTTTTTTAGTAAAATAACTGCGGCAACGGCTTGCCATCAAACTTCGGCTTTTTATTTGAAAAAAATGAGCAGAAGGCTTATTTTTTCTTTTTTTCTGTTACAAATTCTTTTTTGTTTCGTTTTACAATTAGAAACATCCACTGATGAGCGAGCAAACACTGATATCGGCTTTCAGCAGATGGCGCAACCGACTGTTGCGTCAAGCGTTGCGGTTTCTTCCTTCAAAGGAGGATGCCGAAGATGTCCTTCAGGATGCTTTCATTCGCTTATGGGCGAAAGCTGAACAGATTGAAACAGAAAAAGATGCTGCGTCGCTCGCTACTGTGGTCATACGCAATATGGCTGTTGACCATTATCGACAGCAAAAAAGAAAACCGCAAACAACTGATGTGGAAATGATGGATCTGCAGGAAGAAACAGCGGATATAGATGAACGACGGCAGTTGGTGGATGAAATCATGCAACGGGTGCTGACGCCACTGCAGTTACGTATCGTCGAATTGCGGGAATACGAAGGACTCGGATATGATGAGGTGGCTTCCATTTTGGGTATGCAGCAGCCTGCTGTGCGAATGCAATTGTCAAGAGCTCGGAGGGCCATCAGGGAAGAGTATGTGAGAGTCAATAATCAGAAGAAAGACGATTTGCTGATAGGCAAATAGAATCTCTCTAAAAAATAGCTGATGAATATGAATAGAGAAAAACGTTTGATTGTTGATGTGGATTTCTGGCTGAATCTGTCGGAACGCTATTTCAATGCAGAGACTACAGAAGAGGAAGAAGAAGCGTTGAAACGCTTTGTTGCCTCCGAACAGTCGAAAGCGGATGGAATCGATGAGCGGGCAGGAAACACATTTGAGGAAGTGAGAGCAACAATGAGTTTGATGAGTGTGGCGAAGTCTTGCCACAGTATTCTGTCTTCATCAGAAGCGAAAAAAGGGTTTTCTTCCAATGGAAAACGGAAAGGATACCATGCAAGTGTCAGTAAATGGCTTTCTGCTGTTGCGGCTGCTGTTCTATTGTTATTGGTATTGAAAGCTACGTTGAGAACGGAATCTGACGCTAATGAACGAGGAGTGTGTGTGGCTTTTGTGAATGGAGAGAAAATCACAGACAAAAATGAGGTGCTTTCAATGATGCGTGATTCTTGGAACAACATCAACATCTCTGCTTCAGAGGGAGATGTGGAATCTCAGCTCAGGGATATGTTTTCTGTGCTGGAATAACTATCTGGCATTAAAATGTTAATATAAAATGAATACGATAGCTATGAAAAGGTTGATTATAATGATATTGGTGTCGGTTTGCTTTGCTTTAAAGCTCGACGCGCAGCAGAATCTGGCTATAAGTCCCTTTTTTGATGAACAGTCGCCTTATACCAAAGATGCCAGAATGGTATGGGTGGATAGTCCTGAACTTGAGCCCTTCAAGCTGACACTCTATAAAAGTATATCAACGGAAAAGAAGGATGTTGTGGAAAAAATGGAGAAAGCGGTGCGGAAAGACAGCAAGATGGCTGCCGACAAGGAAATTGGATATATAGGAGACAACCTCTATTATGCCTTTGTCACCTTGAGACCGGCGGCACTCAATTCCACGCTCAAACGCTACATCTTTTATAGGAATGCATCGCTCAAACCTCATGGAAAAAAAGATGCCACGCTGGTTTATATGGAGGGACATGTGACCATGGACGAATTAAAGAAAATGTTTAAATAATCAATAGAAGAAAGTATGAAAAGATTTATTATTATGGCGTTTGTATTGGCAAATGCCTTGATTGATGCCTTTGCTCAAGAACTTCCTGATACAACCATCATCAATAATGCGGACAGTGTTTTGGTTGTGTCTGGAAATAAGAAGATGTCAGTGGAGGTGTTTGGAAAAAGAAATGATCCTGATTATCATTTCAGCAAAACGATGGAGATGGATGAGAAAGGTGTGAACGTTTCAAGAGAGTCAAATTCGGATTTTGATTTCAAATTTCCTTTTACCACCTCTTCAAGAGAACCTAAGCAGAGCATTCAATTTAGCATTGTGCCAACAATCAGTATGGGTCTGATTTCTGCTTTGGGAGGTCCCTCAAACCTTGAGACGAATTTCGGAAAGTCTGTTGAAATCACGTTGCATGCCGCAGAACTACGGTATTCAAATGGAGGCAGACATTGGAGCTTCAGCACTGGACTCTGGTTCAACTGGAAGAATTACAGGATGACGGGAACCACACGCTTTGATAAGGTGGGCAATAACGTGGTGCTGACTGCTTATCCCGAAGGGGCGGAAGTGAAGTTCTCCCGACTTCACACGCTCAGCTATCAAGTGCCTCTGCTTGTTCACTACATTTCAACCAAAAAGTTCAAATTTGCAGCGGGAGTACTTTTCAATTTCAATGGACATGGAAATTTGAAGACGCGATACAGCATTGATGGAGAGAAACATAAGGAACATACACGTGGGGTACATGTGAACAGTTTCACCACAGACATTTATGGGGTGGCTTCTGTCAAAAATTTCCTTGGTGTGTATGTGAAATACAGCCCTTGCAATGTGCTTGACACCAGCTTTGGACCTAAATTCCATGCGATTTCCACAGGCCTTGTCGTTAATTTCTGAGGATGATTGTTCGGGCGCCAATCATTGAAAATGCCTTTCTCGCTATGAATGAGTGGGAAAGGCATTTTAGTTGACTCCGAACCTGTTCAACGCATCCACAATCTTCATGGCTTCGTCTTGCGTGACGCAAGGGTTCATCGGAATGCTGAGCTCCTCGCGGTGAATCTTCTCTGTGATGGGCATACTCAGATGATTCCATTGGCTGTAGCATTCTTGCTTGTGAGGTGGGATAGGGTAGTGGATGAGGGTTTCGATGCCCGACGAATACAAGAATTTCTGCAACTCATCCCTACGTTCGGAAAACACGGGAAACTGATGATAAACGTTGTTCTCGTCAGGAATACGGCAAGGCAATTGGATATTAGGATTTTGGATATGTGCGTAATAATAAGCGGCAAGCTCCTGACGGAGTGCATTGTCGGCATCGAGATATTTCAGTTTTACACTCAATACGGCGGCGTCTATCTCGCTCAGCCTGCTGTTCATCCCCACGTATTTGAACACATATTTCTCGGTGCTGCCGTAATTGGCGAGAGCGCGGAGCACGGAAGCAAGAGCCGTGTCGTCGGTGGTCACACACCCGGCATCGCCCAAGGCACCGAGATTCTTGCCAGGATAGAAGGAATGGGCACCTGCATCGCCTAAAGAACCGGTACGTTTCCCTTTCCATCGGCAACCATGACTTTGGGCACAGTCCTCTATCAATTTCAGCTTGTGGCGGCAGCAAATCTCACCAAGTGCGTCATTGTAGGCAATGCGGCCATAAAGATGAACCGTCAGCACGGCCTTGGTTTTTGCTGTGATGGCCTGCTCCACGAGCGAGATGTCAAGCTCGAGATCGTCCCAAGTGGGTTCCACCAGCACGGGGGTCAGACCACTGTCGGTGATGGCGATGATGGTCGCGATATAGGTGTTGGCGGGAACAATTACCTCATCGCCATCTGAAAACACACCTAATTCCTTGTAGCCTCGGATAATAAGACGGAGTGCATCCAGACCGTTTCCCACACCGATACAGTGGCGGGTGCCCACATATTGCGCATAGTACTCCTCAAACTGACGGTTCTCCTCACCGAGAAGATACCAGCCAGAATGGACAACCCTGCTCACGGCGGCATCGATTTCAGCCTGATGCAGCTGGTTGACGGCCTTTAAATCCAAGAACTTAATCATTCCAATCGGATGCTTTTTCTGAAACGGAGGAACTCGTCATAGTCTCTGATGTAATCTTCCTCCGAAAAGGTGTGGCTGGCCAGCACCAGACAAATGCTGCCAGAGGAGAATCCCTGCTCGGCAGACCATATTCCAGGAGGAACATGCAAACCCCAGAATGGACGGTTCAGCAATACCGTGCGTTTGTTCACACCGTCGTCGAGTACCACTTCAAACGAACCGGAAGCGGCTACGATGAACTGATGGCATTCTTTGTGGGCATGGGCGCCGCGAGACTCACCGCCGGGGATGTCGTAGGTATAGAACACACGGTTGATTTCAAAGGGAACATGGACATTCTGATAGATATACGTGAGGTTCCCTTCTAAATTGTGAACTTTATTGAGTTCAAACAAAGAACAGTCGAACACACTTTTCATAATGAAGCCCTCCATGCTTTGAATTCTTCATAGTCCTCTATATAGTCTTCTTCTGAATAGTCTGTGGAAGACAAAACCAATGCAAGGGAATTGGTGGAAAAATTGGTCATCCTGCGCCACATTCCTTTCGGGACATACAAACCTTTGTAAGAACGGTTCAGAGGAAAGAATTTACGCGTCGTTCCGTCATCAAGCATCACGTCGAACGAGCCAGAGAGGGCCACGATGAACTCCTCGCTCTCTTTCAGCGCATGCTCACCTCGGTCTTTACCGCCGGGAACGTCGTAAATCCAGTAAGTCCGCCGGATTTCAAATGGAATCTGGTTGAACTGCTCGATAATCGATAGGTTTCCACGAGGGTCTGCTATCACGGGGAGATCTATGATTTTGCTGTCGTGTATGTCTGCCATAAGCGTTGATTTCCTAATTCCTAATTCCTAATTTTCTAAAATTCCTAATTCCTAATTCCTAATTTTATTATTAACCTTCTTCCCCTTCGAGCGCCTGATTGTCATGAAAACCGGGCTTGTCTTCTGCTGGTTTGCTGTCTGAAGGTGATGTTGTCTCTGGATTGCTGTAGCCAAAAGAAGGAGCAGAATATTGACTGCCCAATGCTGCCTCGGCTTTCTTCTCAAATGGAAGTTTCTGTTCGTCTGTTCCTTTAATCACCACTTTCTGGCCTATCTTGGCGTAGAGGTCATGGAAGGTGATGATATCAGCGTCGCGCAAGCGGATGCAGCCTTCGCTGTCACGTCCAGGAACAGAAGCGGCGTTGTTTGTGCTGCCGTGGATGCCGATGCCTGAGAAGCCTGGAGTCTTCAATCGAATGAACCAATGGCCATAGGAAGGGATTTCGCCACGGCCGTCACCAAAGTCATGGCACCAGTCGCTCGCATCCTGGATGTCACTGATGCTGAATGGTTTTTCTAATGTGCTTTCTGGAGTGCGCATGTCGCCGCTTTTCGTCTTTGCCTCTGGATATTTGGCATAGCACACTGGAAAGGATGCGGCAAGTACGGTGTCGGCGCCGCATTCATAGACATAGAGGCGGAACTCACGCTTCGAAATCACCACAAGTCCCTTCTCTTTATTGATTTCCTCCTTGTAGATATGGGCGTTGTCACTGATGTCAGCCACGTTGTAGGTTTTCTCACCCACTGTCACCGATTTCATCGGAATCTCGGATTCCACTCCTGGAGTGCCGGGCTGCTCTTTAGATTGTGCTTGCTCACTGGCTTCTTTCTCCTTACCATCGCCGCCACAGGAAGAGACTGCAATGAGGAGCATCAGAAAAACTGAGGTGTTTAGAATCTTTTTAATCATGATACGGTGATAAACTGAGATTTGTAAGTAAAAACGTAATTTATTGACCCACCCTTAAAAGAAGAAGAAATAACTGATCAGGATAGCGGCGATGATACCGGCCAAGTCGGCCAACAAACCGCAACCCACTGCATAGCGGTATTTCTTGATACCCACACTGCCGAAGTAAATGGCCAGAATCTTCAATGTGGTGTCAGTGCTGCCTTGCATCACACTCGACACATGACCCACAAAGGAGTCGGGACCATAGGTCTGCATGCAGTCGAGCATCATACCGCGGGCGGCACCACCATCCAACGGCTTCATCAACGCCACTGGAATGGCGGACACAAATTCGGTGTTGAAACCGAGAGAATCCACACACCACGTCAGGCCTTCCTGGAACAGGGTCATGGCGCCGGAGGTCTTGAACACACCGATGGCAACCAAAATGGCAAGATAATATGGAATCAGGCTTACTGCCACATTGAAGCCGCCCTTGGCTCCTTGGATGAAAGAGTCGTAAACATTGATTTTTTTCTTCCATCCATAGCAGATGAACAGGATGATAGCCCCAAGCAGCAGTACGCTGGTGAGCACTCGGCAGAAGGTCTCCATCTCGCCCTTGTCCATGCCGTAGATGGACCAGAACAGAGCGGCCACCAACGCCAAAATCACAGAGAACATCACCAAAAAGGCATTCTGGAGCAAGTTGATTTTCTGGCGGATGGAAACGGTGAGTAAGCCTACGAAGGTGGAGCACATGGTGGTCAGCAGTAATGGGATGAACACATCTGTAGGGTCGGCTGCTCCCATCTGCTGGCGGTAGGCCATGATACTGATAGGGATGATTGTCAAGCCAGAGGTGTTCAGCACCAGGAACATAATCATGGCGTTCGTAGCGGTCTCCTTTTCTTTGTTCAACTCCTGAAGTTCCTGCATGGCTTTTAGGCCCATTGGTGTGGCGGCGTTGTCCAAGCCCAGCATGTTGGCCGACACATTCATGAAGATAGAACTCAGTGCGGGATGGTCTTTCGGTACCTCAGGAAATAGTTTTGTCAATACTGGACTCAGAAAACGGGCAAGCTTGCGGACCATGCCACTGTCCTCTCCGATTTTCATAATGCCCATCCAAAGCGTCAGCGTCCCCGTCAGGCCAAGGGCCATCTCAAAAGCGGATTTCGACATCTCGAATGTCGAGTCCATCATGCTCGGAAGGGTATCGGCCTGACCCATGATAATCTGGTTGATCAAACCTACAACCAAACCAATCACGAACAAGGCAATCCAAATGTAGTTAAGTACCATCTACAAAGGTTTTTGCAATTAAAAAATAACTATTTGTTGATGCAAAAATACGAATAAATCTGCAATTGGGGAAATATTATCTTTCTTTATGACTTTTTTTGCTGAATTTTGACCGTATGCGCTCAATCACATCGCTTTCGTTCGACAGCACATAAAGCGACATCGACAAGGAGACGGCACACAAGGCGGCGCCGGTGCACCATCGCAGCCAGTGAGTTTGAGTGAGCGCGATGAATATCGACAGGGCTAACAGCAGGAACTGAATCAGATACAATGTCACATGGCGGGTGTTGAAACGGAAATGATAGCGTTGGCGGTAAAGCAGGTAAATCATGGAGAATTCTATCAGACCGCAACCGGATATGGCCATACCCGTACTCGTCAGGCCCCAGTGAAGATAGCAGAAAGGAATGGAGAGCGATATCATCACAGCACAGACCAATTCTGTGAACATGAACATCTTCGTGTCCCCATGGGCAAGAGCAAGGTAACTCACGGGGATGAAGAAGGCGCGGAAAAACATATAAAGCATGGCGAAGGTGGACATCGGAATGCACGAGGTGAATTCATCCGTGTAGAGGATTGGGATGATAACAGGCATGCCGATGATGAAAAAAATAAGAAACGGAGAGATGAGAAGCACCAAAGCCTCTATCTGCTTGTTGATGATGCTGTTCTGGCGCACCGTGTCCTTGCATGCTCCCGACAGGCGAGGGTAGTAGTCGGCATCCATCGCACTGAAGATAATCGAGGCATACGAAACGGCAATCACGTAGCCACTGTTGTACAGACCGACATCGTGCTCACCCCCATGCTGAAAGATGATGGCGCGGATGAGGTATTCGGCACCCTGGGCAAACAGTCCGGCGATGATGAACCCTGTGCCCAGGCGGAGGATGGGAAGGCCTTTCTTCAACAGAACCTTCGAACGGAGATTCACACGGTATGGAATTTTCTTCGTGGAGTGGAAGAAATAGATGATAGTGATGACAAGATGACTCAGCAGCAAGGCCCAGATGATACCGCCCCGCTCAAGAAAATAGAGCACCGGAGCAAAGACTGCCAACATCGCAAGAGCCACGTATATCGAGAGTTTCGTGATCCGCATCAGCTGCTTCGTCCCTTTCAATATCGCCATCTCACCACCGGTCATGGCCAGCAGACAGACTATCGGGGTCAGCAGCATGTAGTTCCAAGTGTTCTCATAGTTTCCGAAGGTCCACAGGCTGAACGAAGGGGAGAGAATCATATATAAAACCATGCCGAAAAGGCCGGCAAGCAGGCTCAGGCTGCGGACGATGCAGGCATATTCAACCAGTTGCTCCTGATTGCCTTCTTCATGAATCTCTGAGATATGCTTCACACCGCTCACTGCGACACCGAAGTTCGTCGAGTCGCTCATCAGCCGAGTGGCGTTGCTGTAGATGTTCAGCAAACCCATGCCGCCCGGACCCAGAAACTTGGCGGACAACTTGTTGCGGATGATGTCCATCAGCATCTTCAACACCTGGACCAGGCCGAAGATTCCGGTATATTTCAATATGTGGTTCAGACCGCTGTTTGGTTCGGAGGGAGCGGTTTTGCGTTTTTTCATCTTTGAAAACTCTTGGGGCTAATGAATTTGAATAAGCCACATTATTATTTTAACGTTTTTTTATCCGTTATATTGCAAAATTATGTATCTTTGTGTACAAGTTTTAATGAAACAACTATGAAAATTGTTATTCTCGACGCATATACCGTTAATCCTGGTGACCTCAATTGGGACGATCTGGCTAAACTCGGTGAACTTTCAGTCTATGAACGGACTAAGCCGGAGGAGATTCTCGAACGTTGCAAGGGAGCGGAAATCATACTCACAAACAAAGTCGTGCTCGATAGCACCATGCTCAACCAGCTGCCAAGGCTCCTCTACATTGGAGTGCTCGCCACTGGATACAATGTGGTGGACTTGGAAGCGGCATCAAGGCAGAATGTCATCGTCACGAACATTCCGGCATATTCCACCGACAGTGTGGCGCAGATGACGTTCGCCCACTTGCTCAATATCTACAACCGAGTGCAGTGGTATGCAGATGAGAATAAAAACGGAAAATGGACTGAATGTCAGGATTTTTCTTACCTCGGACATGATTTCCATGAACTGGCAGGAAAGACCATGGGCGTTGTGGGGCTTGGAAATATCGGAATGAAGGTGGCGCTGATTGCGAAAGCTTTCGGAATGAAGGTGCTGGCCTTCACTTCCAAACAGCAGGAAGAATTGCCCGAAGGGCTCGTAGCTGTTGACATGGACGAACTGTTCACACAGGCGGACGTCATTTCGCTGCATTGCCCGCTCACAGATTCCACCCGTCATCTGGTCAATAAGGAAAGGTTGAAGACCATGAAAAGCAATGCGGTCATTATCAACACGGGGAGAGGACCGCTCGTCAACGACCAGGAACTGGCGGAGGCGCTCAACAACAAGACCATCCTTGCCTATGGGGCTGATGTCATCACCCAGGAACCTCCACGCGACGGAAATCCATTACTCTCAGCAAGAAACGCATTCTTCACACCACACATCGCATGGGCCACTTTTGAGGCGAGAAAACGGCTCATACAAATCTGTACCGACAATGTCAAGGCGTTCATCGACGGAAAACCGGTCAATGTCGTTGAATTCTGACTCGTTTATAAGGTTGTTCTGTTTGATGTTATAAAAACAATTCCTGAGAATTATTGCGCTACCGTGATATGGAAGCAAGGTTGCCGGCGCTCATGTTTCACAAGACATTTTCCTGCACTGCGGAGGTCATACAGCACCTCGGCCAGCGTCAACTTAATTTCACTTCGCTTCCATTCTGCACTGTCTATAGGGGTCGGTATGCCGGTCAGAGGCATATAGCGGCTATAGGTGATGTCGAAAGTCGTGCCATAGCTGTGACATGAGTTTTCCGTGGCATTGCGGTTGCGGTGTGTCAATTTCTCAACGTCAGCGGTAGTGCGGGTCACAGAGGTTACAATCGGGAGATACAACGGGTAGCCTTTCGATTTCAGGGAATCGAGGAAGTTGATGGAAATCTCTGTGAGCAAAGCCTTGGCCGAAGGAACAAGATAAGGCATGGAATATTTCAATTCCTCCACTGCATAGAATGGGGAGTCCATGATGCTTACCAACTTATGTTTGCGGGCAAGGCTAAGAATAGCCTTGTGGTTGCTTACTGGCTTGATGCCCAGACGCTCGGCAAAGGCGATGTGCTGCTCCTGGGTGTCAGGCAAGCATTCGTCGTAGTCCCATATCTTTCCACTCATTCTGTAAAGAGCGGTGTTCTTGTTGATAGCCGTATCGGAGGCCGACGAATCTGAGCTTAAGGAAGCGGTGAGTTGCTGTTCAGCAGCAGACATCGGCACAGTGTCAGCGGCGGCTTCTTTGTCGAGCGTGGCCGATGTGTCGTTCTCTAAGGTGTCCGCCTCAGCCGTTGGCACCACTCCTGGCATCACCTGCATGGCTTCTGGTTCTTCTGTCGGCAGCAGCTCCTGTGCCGTCAGGTTGTCATACGATGGAATCTCGGGTTTGAATACGTGACGGAAAACGGCAAGCAAAACCATGACGGAAAAAAACACCGCCAGGAATTTTTGCTTGCCGTTTAATCGCAGTTTTGTCATTTACAATATCTTTTCTAATACAATCTTTAAACCTGTTTGGGTTAAACCTGTTTTAGGTTAAACCTGTTTGGAAATCAGTCTTGTAGCCATCAAAGTCGCTGTGACCATGAATGAACTGGCGGAAGACTGATGGGGCTCATGCTCATCGGCCGGAATGCTCGATGATGTCGCGGATGTGAGTGCAGAATTCTTCGTGCCTGCGCAGCTCCTTGATGGTCAGGTGCATGCGCCAACGCCAATAATGACGTGGGTTCGACGGAATGTTGATTCGCTCACCGTTGGCATCTGGATTCCGAACGCCTTCGTCTATCGACAGCCAGTCTTGGAAAGAAAGCAGGCAGAGCATCGAAGGACAATAAAGATGGCGCGTCACAATCTTCTCGCAGAGCCAGTCGGGAAGCTCGCGCGGAGCCACACCGTCTATCTGAAGGTTGTCATTGTAGTAGCGCTGGCTGCGCTCGTAGTCTTCTTCCCACCACTGACGCAATGGACTCATGTCGTGGGTGGAGATGGTGGCTACCGACAGGTATGGGTTCTCACTCAGATTGCCGAATTCCACGCCGAAGGCCTTTGGCATGCTCTGAATCTCCAGACTCAGGATGCGGAGGTCGTTCATCAGCACAGGAACGCAGGCGGGAACCATGCCGAGGTCCTCGGCGCAGACCAGCATACGCGTGCTTTGCGTCAGCATCGGAAGTTTCTTCATGGCCTCACCATACCAGAAGTCATTGTGACGGCGGTAGTAATAATCTTCATAAAGATTTCTGAAGGCATACTGGTCGCCCTCCGACAGGTAGCGGAACGCATAATCCTGGTCGGCGATGATACGTGGGTGATAGCCGTGAGGATTCTCAGGATCCACCACAAACAGCACATTGCTGATCAGGCTGTACAAACCATCGCGGAGCGAGATGGAATCTTCGTCATCCTTTCCGTGGAAGGCGGCTTCCACCTTGCGCTGTGTGTCGTAGGCACTCTTCATCTTGTACAGTCCGTTCACACCGCCGAAGGCATTCAGCGTCGCGCCATTTGTCTGGTCGGATATGTTGTCGAGGTAGATCATCTTCACCATGTCGGCACGGTAGCCAAACAAGGCATAGAGGATGTCGTCGTTGATGAATGGCTGAGTCATGGTCTTGCGGTCAAAATGCAGGCCGTAACTCTCTATCTCACTCTGACTTAATGGAAGGGCAGGGGAGAAATGACCCAGCAAGCCATGAACCGAATGGGATGGGATTTCCCAGATGCGGAAGAAGCCAAGCACATGGTCAATGCGGTAGGCATCGAAATATTCAGCCATTTTCGTGAAGCGGCGTTTCCACCACGAATAACCATCCTGGCTCATCTCACGCCAGTTGTAAGTTGGGAAACCCCAGTTCTGACCGTTCACGGAGAAGGCGTCGGGCGGAGCACCGGCCTGAGACTCCATGTTGAAGTAGTGGGGCTCGCTCCAGGCTTCCACGCTGTTGCGGCTGATGCCGATCGGTATGTCGCCTTTGATGATCACACCGCAGGATTTCGCGTGGTTGTGAACGTCGGTCAGCTGAAGGTGAAGCTGGTACTGGATGTAATAGTACAGTGCCACACCTTGGTAATGCTTGCTGCGAGGAGTGCACAGGCGGCTGATTTCCGATTTGTTGTAAGTCTGGTATTTTGGCCATACCCTGAAATCGGGAGTGCCGTACGTGTCGCGCAGATAACTGAAGGCGGCGTAAGGCACGAGCCATGATTTGTTGGCGTCGAAGAAATGCTTGTAGGCTGGGTCTTCACTCGTCTTAGCCCAGTCTTCTGCATAGACGGCGCGGAAATAGTCCATCTTCAGCTTGATGGAGGCTTCATAGTCCATCTGAGGTGACTCATTCAGCTCTTGCTGGCGAATCTTGAATTTCTCCATCAAGAGCTTGTCCTCCAAGGCCGGAAGGGAATTCAAGTCGGCATAGAGCGGATGGAAGGCGTAGATCGATATGGAGTTGTAGGGGTAAGAGTCTGACCACTTGCCCGACATCATCGTATCGTTGATCGGAAGTATCTGAACCACGTGCATGCCTACATCCGAAGCCCAGCTGATCATCTCCTTCAGGTCGGCGAAGTCGCCCACACCATAGCTGCGCTCGGTGCGCAACGAGAAGACAGGAATCACGATGCCCGCGCATTTCCAGTTAGGAAGGCTGAAGCGTGCGCCACGTTCTGTGCGCACCCAGGTCTGGTTCTTCCCGTTGATCAGGATTTTGTCAATATAGCGGTTAGCACCCTCTTCCCACGATTCAATGGCACCGGAGGAATCCATAATCACGAATTTGTATTCCAACGGATGGAAAATCGCATCCACGTCAAGGTTGATGCTCCATTCCTGCAGACCTGTCAGCTCCATCCTCACGGCACTGTCCCAGTTGCCAAGTTGGCTGATGTTGCCAGTGATGCCTAACCATTGGTCTTTACGCAGACGGGGCTCTGTGATACGGAGCTGAAGGGTTGAAGGATAATACTTCAACGACGTCAGGCTGCTCTGCTCATGGGGAGCGACGATGTCGGTATATGCGCTGGAGTATAAAGGGAGGTTGTCGGGAATCGGACGCCAGCTGTCTTCCACGAAGAACATCTGGGCTGGCGATTTGCCGCCCTGATTCTTTGGCTTGGCGGGAATATGGATGGTGTGGGGCGACAACTCCCATTCGCGCCACACGAACTCACCGTTGCGGTAAAGCGAATAATAGTAACTCAAAAGGGGAAGACGGGGAGTCAGGCTCAACTCACAGGTCCAGACCACTCCGTCCAGCGTCTGCATGTCGTAAGAACGGCCGTCGATGCAGATGCGCAGGTCCTCACCCCAGTTCGTGCGGTATTCTATTGAGAATTTGAATAACATGGTATGATTTGTTTGGCCCTTCAAGGGCGAATGGTTAATTGTTCTTTAAAAGATTCTCCAGAAATGAGTCCAAATCATCTTCCAAACCCTTCAGCAAATCGTCGCCAACGATGAAGTTTTTGTCATCTACGATCAAGAGGTCTTCTTCCGACAGGTCTTCGTCTATGGCGATGAAAGAGAATGGCTTGAACACATTCAGCGTGTCAAAGCATTGCTCCATGTCCATCTTCTTCAACTCAAGGCGCAGGGTGGTGAGAAGTGCCTCTTTCTGCGATGTGTCGTCATCCAACTCAATGTCGGAAGGGAGCGACACGGTCGATAAGATAACCTCATTGTCGTCCGACACACTCAAGGTGCCGTTCTCCAAGTCGAAACGGATGACAAAATCTGTGATTTCCTCCTCTTTGTAAAGGGAGCGGGCCTTGGTCAGATACTCGCTGAGCAACTGACGGACGGTTGCTGTGATCTTCGGATTGGAATTCATTGTATGGATGGTTTTCTGTTCTTTTTATTCCGAATCGGTAATTAGGTTTTTTCTGACGTAACTCTGCACGGAACAAACCGTCAGCTCAGATAATTCATTTCTTTGCTGATTTCCTGAAGCTCGTCACGGATGGATTTCAAGCGGTCAAGCACTTCAATCTTCACGTCGGTGCCCTCGCGGTTCTCTTTCAAAGCCTGGCGGGCACCTTCAAGCGTCATACCTTTCTCTTTCACGTAATAGTGAATCTTGCGGATCACGTCGATGTCATCACGGGTGTACTGGCGGATGCCACGACCGGCTTTCTGGGGCTTGATGCTCGGAAATTCTTTCTCCCAGAAACGCAGCAACGTCTCCGTCACCCCAAACATCGAAGCCACTTCGCCGATCGAGTAGTATAACTTCAGGTTTTTGTTTTTATTCAGTGCCAAAGTTGTGTCGTTTTTTTCTGTTTGTCAAATGTCTGTCGTGAGAATAATCTGCGGACTGCCATTACTGCTTGGCTGGGATGTGCTTCAACATCTCAACCAGGAAGTTGTAGAATTTCTCAACCGAAGGGATGAAGCAACGCTCGTCTGGGGTATGAGGAGAAAGCAGCGTCGGTCCAAATGAGGCCATGTCCATCTCTGGATAAGTCACACCGATGATGCCGCACTCCAAACCGGCGTGGCATACCTGGACAATCGGTTTCTTGCCGTACATCTTCTCATAAACCTCCGACATGTTGGCCACAAGCGGGGAACTGGTGTTGGGTTGCCAGCCACCGTAGCCGCCTACCAGCGTCACGTCCATGTCGGCCAGCTCGAAGCAGTCTTTCAGCGACTTGCAGAGATAGTCTTTCATCGTGTCGGTGGCGCTGCGGGCCAAGATGCCAATCTCAATCTCGCCACCACCGGCTTTGATGATGGCTAAGTTGGAGGAAGTCTCCACAATGTCTGGAATGGTTGGGATAAAGCGGAGAACACCGTCGTGGGCGGCCATCACTGCGCTCACCAGGTCGTCCTGAACATCTTCTGGCATGGCCTTGGCTGGCAATTCGCATGGAGTCAGTTCTATCTGGATGTTACCGTTCTCGATGGCGGCATATTCTTCATTGAACATCTTGCAATGGCTCGACACAATCTCTTTCAATTCCTCTTCATGGCTCTTTGGAACAAGCAAAATGGCTTCGCCGTCGCGTGGGATGGCATTGCGCATGTTGCCACCGTGCCAAGAACTGATCCAGCCGGAACCTGACTCCAGAATCTCTGAAAGCATACGAGCCATCAACTTATTGGCATTGGCACGTCCCTCATTGATCTCAAGACCGGAATGTCCGCCGCGCAAACCTTTGATGCTCAGTCGGTAGCCAACCATGTCGGCAGGATTCACCTCCATCTCCTCATAGCTCGAATGAACTTCAACATCCTGACCGCCGGCGCAGCCTATCGTAATCTCGCCCTCGGTCTCAGAGTCTAAGTTCAGCAGATATTTGCCGGTCAGCGTACCGGCTTCCAAACCGAACGCACCATACATGCCGGTCTCTTCATCAGCGGTGATCAACACTTCAATCGGACCATGAGCAACGCTTTCGTCTTCGATGATAGCCATTGCAGCGGCCACGCCCATGCCGCCGTCAGCACCAAGTGTCGTGCCTTTGGCGCGTACCCAGTCACCGTCTATATAAGTCTCTATCGGGTCTGTCTCAAAATTGTGCGTGCTCCCTTTCACAGCCTGAGGAACCATGTCCATGTGAGCCTGAAGGATGGCTGTCTCCAGATTTTCATAGCCTGGAGTGGCGCCCTTGCGCATCACAACATTTCCGGCCTTGTCGATAAATGCCTCACAGCCATGGGATTTACCAAAGTCCACCAAGTAATCGGCCACGGCTTTGATGTGGCCTGAAGGACGGGGTATCTGAGTGAGAGCATGAAAATTCTTCCAGACCAATGCTGGAGCCAACGATGTAATTTCCATAATATTAACCTGTTTTATTTTTGTTAGTAATAGTGAGTGTCTTCTATTTTTAGGGTGGTTCTATCAATTAGCTTTAGTTTGTGGGTAGGCTGTTTTTGAGTAGATTCGCATGCGAGAGAGCAGAAACGTAGCGAGCTACGGTTCAAGCTCTTAAATGCGAAGATACCAAAAAGAGACAACCACAAGCAAAGATAATTCATAATGAATTTTATAATTAATAGAACTACCCTGTAGTGCTCTAATTCACAAAGGTAAGAAAAAATATCGGAATATCATCCTTTTTGTGGCGAAAATATTCATTCGGATTTGCTTTGGCGCATGCCGAGGCAGATAAGGGAGAACACGCCGAGCAGCGGAATCAATGCGGTCTGAAGACTGTGAACAATCAACACGAAGGTCTCGGCGTTTACAGCTGCCACTCCATAAAGCACAAAAATGGTTTTCACTGCGAAATGCCAAGGACCCATGCCGTTGGGAGTGGGCACGATCACGGCGATACTGCCCACGACAAAAGAGACCAAAGCCACGGTCAATCCAAGGTCACTGCTGAAGCTGAAGCAGAAGAACGTGATGTAGAAGTGAAGGAAATAACTCACCCAGATGCCTAACGTGTAGAGAATGAAAAGCCATTTGCGGCGTACGGACTTCACGGATTTCACACCCGACCAAATGTCGTTCATGATTTTCTTGAAATGAACGTACGACGACAGCTTTTTCCACACCCAGTACAGGAATATCACCGTGATGACCACGCAGATGAAGGTCACCACATAACCGGTGGTGGTGAATTGGGAGAAGAAATGGCTCAGGTTCGTACCCGTCTTGGCGAAAAAGTTACTGAAAAGACCTAACTGGGTGAAAATCACGATGCCCACCACCAACAAAATCAGCAAACTGTCGATAATACGCTCAGTCACCACAGTGCCGATTGATTTAGTGAACGACACGTTGTCGTATTTCTTCAGCACACCGCATCGCGTCACCTCCCCGATTCTCGGGATAATCAGGCTTGACGCGTACGACAGAAATACGGCATGGATGCAAGTGCTCTTGCGGGCATGCTCACCCAAGGGCTCCAGACTCTGCTGCCAGCGCAGACCGCGAAACAACTGGGCGGTCACGCCAAATACCATCGACAACATCATCACGCCCCAGTCCATATCGTTAAAAAGCACGTCGTGGATGCGGCTGAAGTCAAAACCACGGTACATCCACCATAAGATGCCGCAGCCTAAGGCTAACGACAACACCACGTTCAAAATATTTCTAAATCTTGTCTTTTCCAAGGATTTTCAGGACGTTTCATGGGATTGCATGAGGATTATCAAACGGATTTTGTCTTTTTGAGGCAAATCTGGCTGAAATCTGACGCGCTCTCAATTATTTTTATTAAATTTGTAAATCCAAATATGATGCAAAGTTAAGCATTATAATTTAATATTTAACATGCATTATTTAATATTTAACATGCATTTTCATAAATAAATTGCATTTTATTAAATTCGGTCCAATCACTGATTGGGTTGAAATAGAAATTATATGCCGCAAGTAAGACCAAAGAAGTTTTTAGGACAGCATTTCCTCACCGACCTACAGGTGGCGCGGAATATTGCTGACACGGTGGATGCCTGCCCTGACATACCTGTTCTCGAAGTGGGGCCGGGTATGGGGGTGCTCACGCAGTTCCTCCTACAGAAGAATAGGGAAATAAAGGTGGTGGAACTCGATCGCGAGTCGGTGCAGTTCCTCAAGGACAACATGTCGCAACTCGGCGACAACATCATCGAAAACGATTTCCTGGAAATGGACCTTAAAGAGGTGTTCCAAGGGAAGCCGTTCGTACTGACGGGTAATTATCCCTACAACATCTCCTCTCAAATCTTCTTTAAAATGTTGGAATACAAGGATTCCATCCCTTGCTGTACCGGCATGATTCAGAAAGAGGTGGCGGAAAGAATGGCGGCGGCCCCGGGAAGCAAGACTTATGGTGTACTCTCCATCTTGGTCCAGGCATGGTACGATGTGGAATATCTCTTCACGGTGCATGAGAATGTGTTCAATCCACCGCCGAAAGTGAAGAGCGCGGTCATCAGGCTCACACGGAATTCCAGCCTGTCGTTGGGGTGCGACGAACGGCTCTTCAGAAGAATCGTAAAGACGGTATTCACCATGCGAAGGAAAATGATGAGAAACGGAATGAAGCAAATCCTCGGAGCAGGGCATCCCATGCTTCAAAATCCTGTGTTCACTCGGCGGCCTGAGCAACTTTCCATTTCTGAATTTATAGAACTCACCAATCGCGTGGAAGAGGCGATGAAGCAAAAATAAAAGTAACCCATGATTGATCCGATATTTCAGAGAGCGGAGCTGGTGCTTGGCGAAGAGGCGATGAAGAAGTTGTCACAAGTCCGTGTGATTGTGTTTGGTGTGGGGGGAGTAGGGTCCTGGTGTGCGGAAGGATTGGTGAGAACGGGAGTCGTACATCTCACCATCGTTGATTCCGACACAGTAGCGGTTTCCAACATCAACCGACAACTCATGGCCACCACAGCAACAGTGGGGCAACCAAAGGTTGAGGCGCTTAGGCAACGCCTGCTCGATATCAATCCCAATGCGAAGATTATGGCTTTGGAACAGGTTTTTACCGAAGATACGGCTGAAAACTTCCCACTTGGGGATTATGATTTCATCATTGATGCCATTGACTCGCTCAAGGATAAGGCGCTGCTCATCGAAAAAGCTTGCATGACAGGAGCAAGGCTGTTTTCATCCATGGGTGCAGCACTCAAACTGAATCCTACGCGGATTCAGGTGGCTGAGTTCTGGAAAGTCAAGGGCGATCCGTTGGCAAGGGCACTCAGAAGTAAGTTCAAGAGAGAAGGACGCTTCCCGAAACGGAAGTTCCTGTGCGTGTTCTCCGATGAACTGCTTAAAAATAAGGGAGAACAAAAACAGGGAGAGGAAGCGCTTGCTGAACGGAGAGTGGCTGGAACGGAATCAAGAAAGGCGCAGGTCAACGGAAGTCTCGTCCACATCACTGCGGTGTTTGGATTCACACTCGCCAGCCTCGTCATCCAAAACCTGGCAACAAATCCTAACGTCTAACGTCTAAAGTCTATCGTCTATTTCCCGTAGCGGTCGCGCACATCCATCATCAGACTAATCTGACCAGAGAAAGTGGTATTGTTATAATACTCCACGCACACATGACGCACCTTCTTTGAAAATTTTTCCAAGTCTTTGATATAGACGCCTTTGCCAAGATTTATCTCACCTTTTGGCTGCACTTCGTCTATCCATTTCACCAGTGCGTCGGCTTCTTCTTTTGTGTATGTGCTTTTGTAGTTGTCTGCCATTATTTATCTTCTTTTTGATGTTTCAACAATCGAATCATTGCTGATGCTGCTCTCGTAGAGGCACCCGATGGACCGGTCACACGTCGCAGCTCTTCGTAGTCCTTCTGCTGTTGCTCACGACCCTCGCCACCGGGAAGGATGTGCTGAAGCGAGGTGAGCACATTGGATTCGGTCATGTCGGAGGCAATCAACTCTCGGACCACCTCACGTCCGCATATCAGATTCACGAGCGACACGTATTTCACTTTCAAAACCTTGCTTTTCAGCCATTTCATCAGCCTGCCGGCGGAAATGTAATAGCAAACCACCTGAGGAGTACCCAGCAGGGCGGTTTCGAGTGTGGCGGTGCCACTTGTCACAAGAGCGGCGTCAGAACGCTCGATGGTTTCGTAGGTCTTGTCATACACCACTTCCACGTCTATTCCCTGTGGGATATGCTGGGAATAAACGTTGGGGCTGATGTTCGGGGCTCCTGTGATAATCAGACGGTAATCACCAGCTTTACTTGCGGCATGGAGCATGATGGCCAAGTTCTTTTTGATTTCTTGTACGCGGCTGCCGGCCACGATGGCGATCATTGGCTTCGATGGCTTTTCCTTAAGGAGAGCCCGCTGCTCACGATACTGTGCAATGGCATCTACGCACGGATTACCTACGTAATGGATAGGGTAGTGGTGCTTCTTCTCAAAGAAATCCACCTCAAAGGGGAGAATGCTGAACAATTCATCCACATAGCGGCGGATACTCTTGATGCGGTATTCTTTCCAGGCCCAGATTTTCGGAGAGATATAGTAGTACACAGGAATCTTGCTGTGCTCTTTCACGTATTTGGCAATCTTCAGGTTGAAACCTGGGTAGTCCACCAATATCACCACGTCGGGTTGCCACTCCAAGATATCCTGCTTGCATGCGCGCATATTGCGCAAAATTGTGCGGGCATGGGTCAATACGGGGATAAAACCCATATACGACATTTCACGGTAGTGCTTCACCAACGTGCCGCCCACAGCCGCCATCTTATCCCCTCCATAGAAGCGGAAGTCGGCGTCTGAATCGCCAGCCTTGAGCGAGCGCATCAGGTTTGAGGCATGCAAGTCGCCGGATGCCTCACCGGCTATGAGGTAGTATTTCAATGGGGTTACTCAGGAATAATGATTTTTTTTGGGGTCTTCTATAAATTGTGAACAGACGAAACGGCATCGTCGGTCTGCAACATGGACTTCAATTGGTCAAAGGCGGAATAGGCAGTCAGGTCGAGCGTGATGGGGGTGACGGCGATGTAGCCATGCTCCAAAGCCCAAGAGTCGGTCGTCGTGTCTTCGCGGTTGTAATTCTCGTAGCTGCCTGCCATCCAATAATAACGGCCACCACGGGGATCCTCGCATTCCACCCATTCGTTGATCCAGTCGCCCATGCCCATCTTGCAGATGCGGGTGCCTTTGAATTCGGAAACTTCTGGAAAATTCACGTTTAGGTAAGTCATATAGGGCAGACCTTCCGACAGCACGCGGCTCACCATGCGGCGGATGTAACCCGACAGGCGGAGAAAATCGCCTTCCCGACGGAATGCGCAGCTCGATAGGCCAATCGAGGGAATCTCTTTCATCGTGCCTTCTATCGCAATGGCTATCGTGCCGGAGTAGTGGGCATTCACAGCCGCGTTGTCGCCATGGTTGATGCCGCCCAATATCAGGTCTGGTTTGCGGGGAACCAAGTTTTCCAACGCCATCTTCACGCAGTCGCAGGGAGTGCCTGTACAGCTGTAAACTTTCAGACCGGCTTCTTCTCTTATTTTTTTATAACGTACGGGAATGGTGGTGGTGATGGAGAGTGATGCGCCAGAACGGCCACCTTCAGGAGCCACGACTATCACATCGCCCAGGTCGCGGACTATCGAAATCAAAGCCTCAAGACCCATAGCACCAACACCGTCATCGTTGGAAAGCAATATCAACGGACGGGCTATACCGCCCTCGGGGGTATTCATATCTTCTTTTTTGCTCATCTAAATTCTCATATTTTGCCACATCTCGGCAGGCAAGCCGAGGCGGGGGGAGAAAATCTATGCAAAAATACGACTTTTAATCCTTATTTTTGGCATTTTTCAAAAAAAACTCAAAAACTTTTTGGAAGTTTCAAAAGAATCATGTAACTTTGCACCGCTTTTGAGAAAGCACACTGGGATATGGTGTAATTGGCAACACAACAGATTCTGGTCCTGTTATTCAAGGTTCGAGTCCTTGTATCCCAACCCAAAACTCCGGATGACTGGTCGTCGTCTGGAGTTTTTGTTTTGATATTAGTCTCTTGTAGGGACTTACTTTATGTATGTCCGTAACTGCTATAATCAAACATATAGGGGCTCAGCGGAAAATCAGTGGGGATAAGCATAAATTTTAGCTAATCTGAAAAGAAAGAACTTTTCATCGACAATACCTCTTAAAGAAGCTCTGAAGTTCTTTATCTTGGCATTGAATGATTCAGCAGACGCATTTGATGAACGGTTGTTGTAGAAGTTTAGAATGTCATCGTAATGTTCGTAGAATGTAGCCGCCCTGAGCGGACTGGAGGGTGTTGCCCCACAGCTGGCAGCACATAAGAAAGGAGCGGTGAACATGGGCAACTCGCAGGAGCTAGTTGATACGCTCTGCGCATGGCTCACCCAGGAGGGCTATACCCTGCAGAACAAATGGCCTATAGGCGAAAAGAATCCCTACGGCGAATTCTTCATAGGAGAGAGCTATCTGGCAGACGTTGGTGGTGGCGTGATGAACGTGAGCTTTGAGC
>R25__coassemble_134_pt1 | contig 47277 bp, 34 predicted proteins | sample R25__metabat2_high_PE_055 | metagenome-assembled genome bin R25
GTCCTGATACAAAAGTGTCAACGATGTCCTGATACACGGCATCTAACGTCTAAAGCCTATTTACCTGCGTTTGCCAAGGATGTCGGCGATGCCGTCCATGTCGAAGGCGAGGGAGAGACGCAGAGTCTGGTCGAGTGGGTTGCTCTGAGAGGCGGAAATCACATAACCTGCGTCGATGGAGAACACGCTCATCTTGAAGCCGGCACCCACGGTATAGTATTTGCGGTTACCTTTGTTCGGATGCTCATAGTGATATCCGGCACGAAGGAAGAACTTGTTGTCGTAGGAATATTCCAGACCTGCACTCCACGAAATTTCCTGTAACTCCTCCTTGCCGCCGCCCGGTGCGTCGTGGAAGGACTTGAAGATGCCGGAAATTGGCGAAAGGTTGTAGTAGCCTTCATCCATCAACCAACTTGTATAGCCAGAATAGTCGTCCTCAGCGGCTCCGGTCTCTGTGATGTACTGCTCCATGGTTGGGCGGGTAGGGACCATGAGCTTGTTGACGTCGGCAGAGAAGCTGATGGTGTTGTATTCATCAATCGGAACGAGGAGCGACGCACCCAGACGCAGGTTCGTAGGCAGGAACTCGCTGGTGTTGCCCTCGTCGTAGGAGATTTTACTACCGATGTTGCTGGCATTGATACCCCATCCTAGCTGGCACTCTCGGTTGCCGATGTTGAGGTAGCCATTGTGGTAGAGTGCAATGTCGGCGGCGAAGGCACTTCCTGGCGTCGTCTCGTCATCGGCTTTGTAGGCCAGGTCGGAGTAGATGTAGCGCAGTGCCACGGCGGCGGAGAAGGTTTCGCTGAGCATACGTGAGTATGCCACGTCCAACGACATCTCGTATGGCTTGAACGACTCACCCTCACTTCCCAGCACCGTCACTTCACCGAGTGAGAAATAGCGGAGCGAACCACTGATGGCGTCCCAGTCGCCGATGCGGTAGTAGCCCGTCAGGTTGGCGAGGTCGATGTCGCTCGCGATATGGCGCAGCCATGGCGTGTAGTTGAGCGACACACCGGAACGGCTGATGCAAAATGGATATTTAGCCGGGTTCCAGTATTGGGAGTTGACGTCAGGGTCTGTGGCGGCACCTGCGTCGCCGAGACCTGCCGCACGTGCGTCGGGCGCAATGGCGAGCGATGTCACTCCGTAGTAAACCGGGTTCAACTGGTTCTTTATGTCCTGTGCTTTGATTCCTGCCGCTGTGAATGTCAGCCCGAGGAACGTAAGGAAAATACGTCTCATCAATTCTTGATTCTTGTTTGTTGTCACCGTTAAGGTTTATGTTCTGTCTTATGTAATAATAACGTCAATCGTGGCTTATTATTGTATTCCTCTCTTATTTATGCCTCGTCACGATGAATTTGGTTGCCTTCGTGGCCTGAGGGCCGTCGGAGGTGGAGATGGCTGCCTTCACGATGTAGATGCCAGGTACGAGGTGGGAGTCCGTGCCGTTGGTGTCCCAGGTGAAGGTGTAGGAGGATGATGATGTGAAGTTGGTCTGAGAGGTCTCATACACCTGACGGCCACTGATGTCATATACACGTAGCTGGACGGAGAGGTTGGTCTGAGGACGGTCATTCTCTATCGTGAATACTGCCTCATCGGACACAGGCGAGTTGACACTAAGCGAGAAGATGGTTGGTTTCTCTCCGTTGTTCACGTAGAAGTCGATGACTGCGGTCGATGGGTTGTTGAACGAGTCGAAGGCGCGGAGCTCAAGCTTGTGAGGACCATCGGCCAGTTCAGGTATGCTGAATGCCACGGTTCCGCTGCAGAAATCACCTGCCGTCGGTGTGAAATAGCCGTTGAGCGAGTAGGTGGTGCTCTCGTTGTTGTCAATCATTGCCACGATGTCGTGTCCGATGCCGGACCCCGTCATGTTGATGCCGCTTGGGTCAGAAAGCCGTGCCATCAGCAGTGGTGTCTCGTTTACCACGTCTCCGTTCTGGAAGTTGTCGGTGTTGAGGAAAACCGGGCTGATGACCGGACCTTCCTTGTCGCTCATGTCCGTCTCAATGGTGGGGCTGATGATAAATTGCTCGTTGTGCCCTTGTGCTTCGATGCTTTTGTCGTCGTTTACGGCGTAGAGGCTGATGAGCCCCGACTTGCCACTGTAGTTGTTGTCGAGCGGGATCGGGAACTTGAAGGTGAATTTACCTGCTTTCACGCTGTCGGTCAACGAGTAGAGGGTACGCATACGCGCTTCGAAGGTGTAAGGCTCTTCGTCCTCATTTCCGTTTTCTGCTCCATAAGGATTGTTTTGGCACACCACGTTTTCCACGTTGTCGAGGATGGTGGAATGGATAAGGCCCGAGAAGGTGTCGTCGGTTAGGCCGGAGGTGTTCTCGATATGTCCGCTCACGCTCACGATACCTCCTGTGCCTACCTCTGTCACGTCGGTTCCATCTACGGATTTTCCGTTGATTTCGTCAACTACCACTTTATATTTCGGTGTGGCGAGTTTGATGGCCGGGTCGCCGAGCAGGCAGAAATGCACACGGTTGACGGCGTTTGGCGAGCCCACCCTCACCATTTCACTCTTGGCCAGCGCCAGCGCCTCTCCCAGCGTGTTCTGCTGGCCAAGGCTGTTGTTGGAGATGAGGTATTTCATGAACCGCATGTTGAGCTGGCGGTTAGGAGAGGAATACACAGTGCGGGCGGTGGCCACGATACCCATGGAAGCGCCAGAAGGGTTGAGGATGGCAGCCTCGCCGATGTTGTCGATATTCATGTCGAAAGGGGCGATGTCGCAAGCGGCGGTCACCCACAGCGGAAGGTTAGGCGAGTTCCAGTTGAGGAAGTCCTTCATGAACACCACCTGCTCGTGGGTCATGAGCGTTGGCGCGCCATGGCCGGTGTAGTTCATTACGAGCACTCCGTCGCGCATGGCCTTGTTCAGGTCGTCCACCACACCTGGATAGCGGTAACCGGTGGCGGTAGATACGCGCTGGTAGGTGTCGAGATAGATGCGTCGGATGAGATAGTCGGTGTTCTGGCTCTCTATCTGGGCGATGACAGCTTCGCCATCCTTCATGTGAATGTTGTTGTTGCCATCGTCGTTGAGGAAACAGATGGTGTTTTTCCATGCTCCCACGCTTTGGTTGCTCATGTAGTGGATAAGCTTATCCACCACTCCTTTGGCTTCGGAAGCCGACAACACGGGGATGCGGCCCACGCCGATGCGAGGCTGGGCGGTGAGCAGGTCGGCCGGTGCGTTGTCGTCCACGAGCGTGTAGTATTCCTCCATCACGTAGCTGTCGGTGTGGCTGAGCGAGTTGTCCGACTCATAGCACAACAGATAGTCGTCGGGCGACAGTCGGCGGAGTGTAGGGGTGACCATGCGGTTGTCCCACACGCCGTCGCCGAAAAGCAGGAGGTTCTTCGGACGGTTCACAGGAGATGCGGCATTGTCGTAGAGCATCTTCATGAACCGCCGGATGGCCGTGGCATCGGGAGTTCCGGCGGAAAACTCATTGTAGATCTTGTCAGCGCTGACCACCACGCTGCTGATACTGTCGTAGGTGAGGTGGGCATCCGCCAGGCGCTGTGCCTGCGTGTGAAGTTTTCCGCTCGTTGGGATAACGATGACAAGGTCGATGTTGCCGAGTGCATGGAGATCCTGATTCTCAATCTTTCCCACTACGGATGGTGATGGGAAGCTGGCACTGGGGTTGAGGGCGACCAGCTCCTCGGTTTTCCAATTCACCAGTGAATTTGATTCGCTGGTGAACGGGATGGTGAGTGTGCCGCCACTCAGGCTGCCGTTCACCCCCTCAATCTCGCCACCGCTCGTCACGCGCCAAACTACGGTGCTTTCTGTGGCACCGCTGAGCTGGAACTGTAAATCGCCATCCTTGAAAGGACGGAACAGGAGCTCGTTGCCAGTGAGGGTGAGGTTTCTTAGATAGCTTGCTCTGATATAGTCGAGGTGACCATTGATGCCGGATGTGCGGTTGTGGGTCAGCTTGAGTTTGTTCTGTTCCTGAGTTCCGCTCCATTGATAGCTGCCTGAGCCGAGTTTTCCGTATTCGTAGTCGCCAAGTTTGGAAAAGCTGATGGTGCCCAGGTTATCGTCGTTCATGGCTACGGTGAGCGAGGAGCTGGAGTTTCCGGCTGCGCAGAACCGCACGTCGATGGTGGCGGGAGCTGCTGAGGAGATGCCTGGAAGGTTGAGCGTGTAGGTTTTGCTGCTTCCGCTCGCAAAGTCATAGTCCTCAAAGAATACACGTCCTGAGTTCAAATAGCTGAAGCCGTCAGTCTCAACAATGCTGTGCTCAGGAAAGACGGTGGTTGTGGATGCTCCGCTGCCCACCTCGTAGCTGTAGGTGGCGAATTCTTTGGGCGAGTCGCCCTCCGTCAGGAAATAGTATTTTGCAGTGGAGTAGGGATTGTTGAAATGCTGGAAGGATACCGTGGAGCTTGATGCGTTGCTGCCCACTTGACATTGATTGAGCGTCCAGCGGGTGGTGCCCCTGGCGTAGAACAGCAGCTTGTCGCCTGTGCGGTATAGGGGTATCTCCTCAAGGTCGTCTGCCAGGTTCTCCAGACCGCTTTCTGGCAACACTTCCATGTTGAGTCCGTAGAGCTTCACTCGTTCCGGGTTGCTGAATCCCATAGAGCGGAGGCTGCTGGCCGTGAGCTGGTGCACGCCTTCCTTCTCGACACGGATTTTCACCCATGTGCCGGTGGACAATACGGAATTAGTGGCATAGCGCGGGGCATCGTCGGCACTCACCGACAAAGCGGAGCTGAGAAATGCCATAAGAAACAAGAAGGTGCGCATAGGCTTCTGGATTGTTCTGAATATCAGTTTTGTTTGTAATCGGGCGTCCTTACGGATGAGTCCCTTTGTTTCATTTCACTTTGATGTGGAGCACCTCGCGGGTGCCGAGGAATGCGTTGAGGGTCTGTCCCTCGTGCACCGGTCCCACGCCCATCGGTGTGCCGGTGAAGATGAGGTCGCCTGTCTTCAGGGTGAAGAAACGGCTGACGTATGCCACGATCTGGTCCACGCTGAACATCATGTCGGCGGTGTGGCCCTGCTGCACTGTCTGCCCGTCGATGTCGAGGTGGAACCGCACGTCGTGCATGAGTGCCTGCCAGCAGGCGTCGCTGATGTGGGTGTTGCCGGTTTTGGAGTGTTTCCATTCCGGCTTCACGGTGGTGCAGCCCTCAATGTCGAACAGCTCAGCTTTTGGAATGAACTGACCGAGGCCTGCGGCGCCGTCGAATCCTTTGCAGATGTCCCACGGCAGGCCTTCCTTGCGCAGGCGTGCCTGAAGGTCGCGTGCGGTGAAGTCGATTCCCACCGTCACCTCGTCGTAGTAGCGGTGGGCAAAACGCTCCGACACGTTCTTCGCCAGCTTGCTGATCCGCACCACGAGTTCTGTCTCATAGTCGAACCGCTCTGCGAAGTCGGGCACGAAAAAGGGCTTTCCTTCCCTGATGATGGCCGACTCGGGCTTGGAGAAGATGACAGGCTCCTTAGGTAATAACGTTTCGTTCAGTTCTTTATTGTGTGCGGCATAGTTCATGCCGACGGCCAGAATCTTCATGGGCTTGACGTGGTTTTATGAAATGTGATTCAGTTTTTAGGGCTGTTCTAAAAATTAGTTGTTTTTTCTATTAGGTGCTCTCTTTGGCTTTGACACTTTGTGCTTCTTAATGGAATCTTTGTCCTTTTGTCTTGAACCATAGCCTGCTATGCTTCTTCGACTTCAAGAACAAATCTTCTCATTAATAAGCGACAAATTGTCTAAAGCTAATTTTTTGAACCACCCTTTATAGATGTTGAAAAGGGGCAGGACTGGCTTGACGGCCGTCCCAACCCCTTTATGATGTTTGTCAACAGAATCCTACATCAGGCCGAAGAGCCGCAGGATGTCGTTGAGGTTGGCGAAAATCAGCAGTCCGAGCAGCAGGAAGAAGCCCACATACTGAGCGCGCTGCAGGAAGGTGTCGCTTGGCTTGCGGCCGGTCACAATCTCGTAGATGCAGAAGAGGGCGTGTCCACCGTCGAGGGCAGGAATCGGTAGCACGTTCACCACACCGAGCATGATGGACAGCAGGGCTGTGAGCATCCAGAAGCTCTGCCAGTCCCACACGCCTGGGAAGATGTTGCCGATGGTGATGAAGCCGCCCACGCTCTGTGCGCCTTTCTTAGTGAAGATGTACTTCAGGTCGCTCACATAGCTGGTCAGCTGGTTCCATCCGTATGCCACGCCGGCAGGGAGGGACTCAAAGAATCCGTATTCCTTCGTCGTCGTCTTGTATTCTGGGAAATTGTTCACGAATCCAAAAGTGACTTCTGGTGTGAGCAGCACTTCTGCCTCCCTCACGCTGTCGCCCTCCTGAATGCAGAGGCTGACGGTGCGGACCTTGAGGCTGTCGTTGAGTGAGGCGTCCTCAGGTATGAGGGTGCGCAACATGGCCAGCTCGTTGGAGAAATCGTTAAAGTCCTTGATTTCCTTGTCGTTGAGTTTGGTGATGGTGGAGCCTTTAGTCAATCCGATTTTCTCGGCTGGGGATTCCGGCACGATGCTGTCAACCACCAGCGGCATCCGCACTTCAGCGAAACGCGGCTCTTCCAGCATCTCAAGCAGGTTGAGGTCGCCAGGCAGGCTCACGCTCACGGTCTTGCCGTTTCTCAGCACCTTGGCTTCCTTAGCACCAGTGAGGGTGCGCAGGTTGGCCGGTGTCCACGACTCGAACACCTCGTCATCGGCTCCGATGATGATGTCGCCGTCCTGGAATCCAAGTGCCTTGGCCTCTTCATTGAATTTCATGCCGTAGGTCATGTCCTCACTCTTCACGTATTCCTTGCCCCAGGCGAAGAGCACCATGGCATAGATGAAGAATGCCACGAGGAAGTTCATCAGCACGCCGCCCAGCATGATGAGCAGGCGCTGCCATGCCGGCTTGGTGCGGAATTCCCACGGCTGCGGTTCTGCTTTGAGCTTTTCCTTGCTCTGGGTCTCGTCAATCATGCCGTCGATGGCCACATAGCCGCCAAGTGGAATCCAGCCGATGCCGTATTCCGTGCCTTGATACTCGTATTCTCCATCGTCCTTCTTCGGCACCGGCTTCTTGCCGAACAGACGGCGGAACCAGTTGTCGTAGGTGCTGAAAAGATGGAACTTATAGTCGAAAAAGAGGTAGAACTTGTTCACCCTTGTCTTGAAGAGCTTGGCGAAAAGGAAGTGACCTCCCTCGTGGAGGATGATCAGCAGTCCCAAAGAGATGATAACCTGAATAATCTTTATTAAAACAGTCATTTTTCGTTCTTGTTATTATGTTCTGTTTGTTTCGTTTGGATTTGTTTGAACAGTATTTGAAAATGTGAAAAATAAGATTCTCTATATCAATGTCCGGGCATATTCCCTGGCTTTGCGGTCGGTGTCGAGGTAAGTCTCAAGCGAGCAGTCGAACTGCTTGTCCACGTGCTGCATGGTCTGCTCAATGATTTCGGCTATGCGGGTGAACGGGATGACATCGTCGATGAACGCGCGGTTGGCAATCTCGTTAGCCGCATTCATGATGCATGCCATGTTGCCGCCTTCGGCGAGCGCGTCGTAGGCCAGCTTGAGGCAGCGGAACCGTGTGGTATCGGGCTTTTCGAACGTGAGGTCATGGAGTTGGAAGAAGTCCAGCCGCTCATAGTCGGAATCCAGCCGCTTGGGATAGGCGAAGGCATATTGGATGGGAAGCCGCATGTCAGGCATGCCCAGTTGTGCCTTCACGGCGCCGTCGCGGAACTGCACCATGGAGTGGATGACCGACTGCGGATGCACCACCACCTGTATGCGGTCGGCATCCACGTCGAAGAGCCAGTGAGCCTCAATCACTTCGAAGCCTTTGTTCATCATCGAGGCGGAGTCAATGGTGATTTTCGCACCCATGTTCCAAGTGGGATGTGCCAATGCTTGCGACTTGCTCACGCTTTTCAGCTGCTCGGCATCGTAGGTGCGGAATGGACCGCCCGATGCGGTGAGCAGGATTTTTTCTATGGCGTTGCCTGGTTCCAGGCATTGGAAAATGGCGGAGTGCTCAGAATCGACAGGCAGCAGTGGTACCCTGTACTGGCGGCAGAGTCGGGTGATGAGGTCGCCCGCCACCACCAACGTCTCCTTGTTGGCTAATGCGATGGCCTTGCTGGCCTTGATGGCGCTGATGGTGGGCTTCAGTCCGGCGAATCCCACCATGGCGGCCAACACCATATCGACATTGTCGTCTTTCACCACGTCGCACAGCGCATCCGCACCTGCATAAACCTTGATGGGCAGGTCGGACAAAGCGCGGCGCAGTTTGTCGTAGTGCATTTCATTGGCAATCACCACCACTTCTGGCTGAAAACGGCGTGCCTGCTCAATGAGCAGGTCCACGTTGTTGTTGGCGGTGAGTACGTAGGCTTCAAAGAGCTCCGGATTCGAGGCGATGACGTCAAGCGCCTGGGTGCCTATCGAACCAGTGGAGCCTAATATTGCGATTTTTCTCATGGATGGTCCATTTTCTTGTTACGGTGCCTCAAAGGGGTGGCCGTTGTTGGTTGCTTCTGCTGAATCTTCTGTTTTTACGTTGAACCTACAGGTCGAGCAGTCCGTCGGGCAAATCCATCTGGAGCCTTTTGTGCTCGTGGTCAATATCCTGGATGAATTCCTCATGCACAGGGATATAAATCGTTCTTCCATCTGGGGTTTCCACGCTGAACAGCCAGTTTTCCGTCTGCGTGTCCACATCGGTGATGACGCCAATCTCAGCGCCGTCAGTGTCGGTTACGGTGAAGCCGATGAAATAGGTGATGGACACCTCTTCCTGGTCGGCTTCTGCTGCCTTGCTTCGCTCGAAGCAGACATCGCAGCCCACGAGGCACTGGCTCTGTTCGGCAGTGTCGAGGTCCTCGAACTTCACGATGGCCACGGTGTCGGACCGAAATCGGCAACTTTCAATGTAGAAAGGCACGATGATACCATCGACCCTGATGAGCAGGTATTCGCTCTCAGTGGCGTCAAAGATATCGTCGGTGAAGTGGAAGTCCACCTCGCCGTGCAGTCCGTGGGTCTTGCTGATGTAGCCTATTTTATAGACGTCCTCGTCCTTGATCATCGTGATGCGGATTTATCTGTTTTTTCTCAGTCCTTTTTTTGGGGGGGTGAGGTTTATCCTTGGGGTTTGATATGGGCGCCGATATTTTATTGCGTTGGCAACGCAACATACGGGACTGTGAAGGTTTATCCCTGGCGTTTGATATGGGCGCCAATGGCGGTGAGGCGTTGCTCGATGTCCTCATAGCCGCGGTCAATCTGCTCGATGTTGCTGATCACGCTCGTGCCTTTGGCGCTGAGTGCGGCGATAAGAAGCGCAATACCCGCCCTGATGTCGGGTGATGACATTTTTGCACCCCTGAGCTGGAACTTGTGGTCGTGACCGATGACGACGGCGCGGTGAGGGTCGCAGAGGATAATCTGCGCACCCATGTCGATGAGTTTATCGACGAAGAAGAGCCTGCTCTCGAACATCTTCTGATGGATGAGCACGCTGCCCTTGGCCTGGGTCGCCACGACGAGCAGCACGCTGAGCAGGTCGGGCGTGAGTCCCGGCCACGGCGCGTCGGCCACAGTCATGATGCTTCCGTCGATGAACGAAGAGATGTCGTAGCTTTCCTGCTCTGGAATGTGGATGTCGTCACCCACACGCTCCATCTTGATGCCCAGTCGGGAGAACATCTCAGGGATGATGCCGAGGTTCTCGTACGACACGTTCTTGATGGTCATGTCGCTTCCCGTCATGGCTGCCATGCCGATGAAGCTGCCCACCTCAATCATGTCGGGCAGGATGGTGTGCTCAGTGCCGTGGAGCCGTTCCACTCCCTCGATGGTGAGGAGGTTGGACGCAATGCCGGAGATTTTCGCTCCCATGCTGTTGAGCATCTTGCACAATTGCTGGATGTAAGGTTCACAGGCCGCGTTGTAGATGGTGGTGGTGCCTGGTGTGAGCACGCTCGCCATGATGATGTTGGCCGTTCCGGTGACCGATGCCTCGTCGAGCAGGATGTCCACTCCGTGCATCTCGTGTGCGTCAATCTCGAAGCGTCCGGTCTCAACGTCGTAGTTGAACCTGGCGCCCATCTTCTGCACGCCGTAGAAGTGGGTGTCGAGCCTGCGTCGTCCGATTTTGTCGCCTCCCGGCTTGGCAATGAACGCATGGTGGTACTTGCCGAGCAGCGGACCGAGCAGCAAAACTGAACCGCGGAGCCTTGCGCAACGCTGCACAAACTCCTGGCTGGCCAGATAGTCCATGTCGAGGTTGTTGGCACGGAATTCCCATGTGCCACCGCCCATGTCCTTGCAGTGCACCCCAATCTTGCTCATGATGCCGATCAGGTTGTTCACGTCGAGGATGTTCGGAATGTTGTGCATGAGGACCGGCTCATCAGTGAGCAGGACGGCGCTGATTACTTCCAACGCTTCGTTCTTCGCACCTTGCGGTTTGATCTCTCCGTGTAGTTTATAACCTCCTTCTATGATAAATGATGCCATATATGGTCGATTGTTCTTGGTTTTCTATTTGAGGTGTCCTAAGAGTGCTGTGTGTAGGACAACTTTTGTTTTCAGCTGAAGTTCATGGTTAGCACTGATTGGCTTCAAGACACTTATTTCTTCTTCTTGCTCTTGGCAGGGCGCATCTGCTGGATCTCGTTCAGTATCTCGTTGTCGCTGAGGAGTTTCAACTCGCCTGGTAGGTAACTGGCCTTGCCGTTGGTGAGTGTGGCGAGGTCGTCGAGCACTTTTTCCTCGCTCATGCTGTCCTTGTTCCATCGGCCCAGGCTGCGCTTCATCTGGTTGGCAACCATGCGAGTGAGTTGCTCGCGCTCGTCGGCATCCTCAATCTCGGTGAGCTTCTTGGCCAACGCCTCGATGATGGCACCGTAGTGGCGTTTGCCAATCGGGTGTTGCGGATAGGCTATACGCTGGCGGTCGGAACTTCGGTCGCTCATCTTCTCAATCTCGTAAGGATAGTCGATGTCGAGCTCATAATCAGCCATGGCGGCGAGGTGGTTCCACAGTTTCTTCTTGAATTCTGCCTCATCGCTGCTCTTGTTCTTCATCTTTGCCATGATGGCCACGATGGTCTCTGCGCACCGCTGACGCTCAGTGCGGTCTTCGATGGTCATGCAGTGATTCACCATGTTCTGTATGCTTCGTCCGTATTCCGGCAGAATCAGTTGGTCGCGGTCGGTGTTGTAGTCCACGAGCCCGCGCATTTCGTCTTGCTTGTTGTCTATGCTCATCTGTTTTGTAGTTCTGTGCTGCTCATGCAGCTTGTGGTTGAGGTCCTGTTGTCGTCTCTGCATTCACGGTTTTACCGTTGTGCCTCATGGGCGCATCTTCTTCTTCCCGGCGATGAAGTCCTTCAGGTAGAACGGTTCAAAGTATGCCACGTCGGCAAACTCGCCTCTCACGTGGGCTTTCTCTGCCAGCGGACACATATATTTCGCCAGTGGTTTGATGCCACTTACGAAATGGGCGTTGGGGTGGGTGATGACCTCCTTGCATTTGTCGGAGCCGTTCCCGAAGAAATAAACGGGATGCTGGTCAAGCTGCTCTTGGAAAGCTTGTGTGTCAATCACTTTGGCGCTGATAGGCTCCACGGCTTTGAGTGCCCGTGTGTAAAGCGCGGTATAGACTTCCATCCTACGGGCGTCAATCATAGGGCAGAGCAGGGCATCCTCGGGCAGTTCTTCCCGTCCGAGCAGCAGCGGCACGCACATCAGCTCCAGCGTGGGAATTGCGATGAGCTTCAGCTTGCGCCCGTAGCACACGCCTTTGGCTGTCGACACACCAATGCGCAGTCCGGTGTAGGAACCAGGACCGCTGCTCACAGCCACGGCATCGAAGGGGATGGCGTGGTTGTCGGTGAACGAGAGGGCTTCCTCCACCATTCCTGCAAGGAGTGTGGAATGCGACGGGCCCTCCAACTCTTCCTTATGGAAAATCACGGCACCGTTCTCGCTGACTGCAACGGAACAGGCCTCTGTGGAGGTGTCGATATGTAGAATACAGGACATATTTAATAATTAAAACGCAAATTATCTTGCAAAATTACGATAATCCGCTGAAAAATCCGTATTTTTGCGTAGATTTTCATCTAAATCAACATTTTTTATGACTTTTGGGTGCGTTTGCGGGCGATTATGCCCCCTCATCAGCACATTCACTTTTTTACACCGATTCAATCAACCGACGATAATAATATGATACAATCAATGACTGGCTACGGCAACACCGTAGTGGACTTCGACAACAAGAAAATTCACGTGGAACTCAAGGCTCTCAACAGCAAGGCATTCGACCTGAACGTCCGCATCGCACCGCTCTACCGCGAGCGTGAGATGGAAATCAGGCAGATTCTCTCCCGTGAGCTGGAACGTGGAAAAGTGGATTTCTCTATCTGGATTGAGAAAAACGACCAGCAGCTAGCCACTCCCATCAACACCGACGTGGTGGCCAGCTACTACCGCCAGATTTGCGAGGTGTCGGAGAAAATCGGCTTGGACCGTCCGTCGCTAAGCCCTGCAGAATGGATGCCTGCGCTGCTCCGTTTGCCCGACACGATGACGAGTGTGGAGGTGGAAGTGCTCAGCGATGAGGAATGGGAGGTGGCTCTCGGTGCCATCACCGACGCAGTCCACAAGCTGAAGGAATTCCGCGCACAGGAGGGTGCCGCCCTTGAGGCCAAGTTCAATGAGAAGGTGGACAACATTGAGAAGCTGCTGATGAGCATCGAACCTTACGAAACTTCTCGTGTGGAGAAAATCCGCGCCCGCATCATCGATAGCCTGGAGAAACTGGTTGGCGTGGAATACGACCGCAACCGACTGGAGCAGGAGATGATTTATTACATCGAAAAACTCGATATCAACGAGGAAAAACAGCGTCTGAAGAATCATATCAACTATTTCCGCGAGACGATGCGCGAAGGTCACGGGCAGGGCAAGAAACTCGGCTTCATCGCTCAGGAAATGGGACGTGAAATCAACACCACAGGCAGTAAGAGCAATCAAGCCGAGATGCAGAACATCGTGGTGATGATGAAGGACGAGTTGGAGCAGATTAAGGAGCAGGTGCTCAATGTGCTCTGATTGTTAAGAAAAAGACTGAATTGATAATCAAGCTGTTGGCTAAATAGCGACAGTCAATATGAATAAAGATTGATGAAGAAGAAAGGCAAATTGCTGATTGTGAGCGCTCCGAGTGGGAGTGGCAAGTCCACGATCATCGGAAAGATGCGTGAGAAATATGAGAACCTGCATTTCTCCGTCTCTGCCACGAGCCGCCCTCCGCGTGGCACAGAGCAGAACGGGGTGGAGTATTATTTCCTCACTCCTGATGAATTTCGTCAGAAAATTGAGAATGACGAGTTTGTGGAGTATGAGGAAGTCTATCCTGGCAAGTTCTACGGCACGTTGAAATCGGAGGTGGAGAACAAGTTGAATGAAGGTAAGAACGTGGTGTTCGACGTGGATGTCCATGGTGGCATGAACATCAAGAAGCAGTATGGCAAGAAAGCGCTGAGCCTGTATATCCAGCCACCGAGCATAGCAGAACTGCGCCGTAGGTTGGAGAAACGCGGGACGGACTCTCCGGAAATCATCGAACAGCGAATCCAACGGGCTGAGTACGAGCTTTCGTTTATCGACAAGTTCGACAAGGTGGTGGTGAACGATGTGCTTGATGTGGCCGTGGAGGAAGCGCTTGCCATCGTGACCGAATTTTTCGAGAAATAGTTTATTCCTTGTTGTCCGGCTATGGCACGAATCGGAATTTATGGAGGGTCGTTCAACCCCGTTCACCTCGGCCACACATCGCTGGCTGAAGCCATCTGCCAGGCTGGCGGAGTGGATGAGGTTTGGCTCATGGTGTCGCCGCTCAATCCCCTCAAGCAGCAGGAGCAACACGACATTCTTCCCACACCCTTGAGGCTGTTGTTGGCAGAAAAAGCAGTGGCGGGCTCATCATGCCTGAACGTGTCGGATTTTGAGACTCGCCTGCCCATACCATCCTATTCAGTCGTGACTTTGGAAGAGTTGGTAAAAGCCTTTCCCCAGCACACCTTCCTGCTCATCATGGGACAGGACAACTGGACGAACTTTCACCGGTGGGTGAGGGCAGACGATATCCGCTCACGGCATGATATCATTGTCTATGGTCGTTCCGACAGCCACGACCCTGCGCAATCGAAAGCTGATGTGAGGATTATCCGGCGGGACGGAACGGAGGAGGTGCTATCCGATTCGCATGACTTCCGTCTTTTCGACATCTCATCAACAGAGATCCGTCGTGCCTTCCAACTGCACGACCTCCCTTTTGCCGCAAAGTGGCTACATCCCGAAGTGTTCCGTTATATCCTTGAGAACGGACTCTATAGAGATTGAATAATCATAGGGAATTTTATTTATCCTGATAAACGCAGCAACGCCATCCGAAAGTCCGGATGGCGTTGCTCGGTTATTGAGTTGTTTGGTCTGATCAGCTGTTGTATTCCTGCCAGCTCTTTGGCTTGATGTCTTCCTGCTTGAGTTCGCAGAAAGCTTCGATGAAGGCTTTGGCGAGCCGCACGTTGGTGATGAGCGGAATGTTGTGGTCAATGGCGTCACGGCGGATCTTGTAACCATTGGTGAGCTCCCTCTTGGTGTGGTTCTTAGGCACATTGATGATAAGGTCGAACTTGTGGGCTGAAATCATGTTCATCACGTTGTTCTCTCCCTCTTCGTCTGGCCAGTCCACTTTCTCTGCTGCCACACCGTTGTCGTTCAGGAACTTGGCGGTGCCAGCAGTGGCGTAAATCTTGTAGCCGTTCTTGATGAGGCTCTGCGCAGGCTCCAAAAGCGAAACCTTGCCCTTGGCACCACCAGAGCTGATGAGGATGTTCTTCTTCGGCAGCTGGTAGCCGGTGGCGATCATGGCGTTGATGAGTGCCTCGTTCATGCTGTCGCCCAGGCAGCCCACCTCACCGGTGGATGACATATCGACACCCAGGATTGGGTCGGCATTCTGAAGGCGTGCAAACGAGAACTGAGATGCCTTCACACCGATGCGGTCGATGTCGAACTCGCCTTTGCCTGGCTTGTCGTATGGCACGTCGAGCATGATCTTAGTGGCGGTCTCGATAAAGTTGCGCTTCAAAATCTTGCTTACGAATGGGAAGGAACGGGATGCACGGAGGTTGCACTCAATCACCTTCACCTCGCGGTTCTTGGCCAGATACTGGATGTTGAACGGACCGCTGATGTTGAGCTCAGAGGCAATCTTGCGGGAGATTTTCTTGATTTCGCGGATGGTGGAGAAATAGATGTGCTGGGCAGGGAACACCATGGTGGCGTCGCCGGAGTGCACACCAGCATATTCAATGTGTTCGCTGATGGCGTACTCGATGATTTCGCCCTTGTCGGCCACGGCGTCGAACTCAATTTCCTTCGTGTCCTGCATGAACTGCGACACAACCACCGGATATTCCTTGCTCACTTCTGTGGCCATCTTGAGGAAGCGCTCCAGCTCCTCGTCGTCGTAGCACACGTTCATGGCTGCGCCGGAAAGAACGTAGGAAGGACGGACAAGCACCGGATAGCCCACCTCACTGATGAACTCCTTGATGTCGTCCATTGATGTCAGCGCACGCCATGCAGGCTGGTCGATGCCCAGCTTGTCGAGCATGGCGGAGAACTTGTCGCGGTTCTCTGCCCGGTCGATGTTCACCGGCGATGTGCCGAGCACAGGCACTCCCTGACGGTAGAGCTTCATGGCCAGGTTGTTAGGAATTTGTCCACCCATGCTGACGATAACGCCGCGTGGCTGCTCAAGGTCGATAACGTCGAGCACGCGTTCGAGCGACAACTCGTCGAAGTAGAGGCGGTCACACATGTCGTAGTCGGTCGATACGGTTTCTGGGTTGTAGTTGATCATGATGGACTTGTAACCCAGTTTCCGGGCGGTGTTGATGGCGTTCACCGAGCACCAGTCAAATTCCACGGACGAACCGATGCGGTAGGCGCCGGAACCGAGCACCACTACGCTCTTCTCGTTCTTGTAGTAGTTGATGTCGTGACCTTGAACGGCGTAGGTGAAATAGAGGTAGTTGGTCAGTTCCGGATGCTCGCTTGCCACGGTGTTGATCCGCTTTACGGCAGGGAGGATGCCCCTCGACTGACGATATTTCCTCACTTCCAGATTCTCTTTCTCCATGTTGCCGCCCTCAGGCTTGAGCACGAAGCGGGCGATTTGGAAGTCGGAGAATCCGGCGCATTTCACTTCACGCAGGAAGTCGTCTGACAACTCTTCCATACTGTTGAGCGCCATGAGCTTGTGCTTCAGGTCAACGATGTTCTTCAGGCGTTGGATGAACCACACGTCGATTTTTGTGAGCTCCTCAATCCGCTCCACGCTGTAGCCTTCTTCCAGCGCCTGTGCGATGGCGAAGATACGCAGGTCGGTCGGGTTCTCCAGTTCCTCGTCGAGATTTTCGAATTTCACGTGATCGTTGCCCACGAATCCGTGCATGCCCTGACCGATCATGCGCAGACCTTTCTGAATCATCTCCTCAAAGCTGCGACCGATGGACATGATCTCACCCACCGACTTCATGGATGAACCGATGAGTCTGCTCACACCGCTGAATTTCGTGAGGTCCCAGCGTGGAATCTTGCAAATCATATAGTCGAGCGAAGGAGCCACGTAGGCGGAGTTCGGTGTGCCCATCTCTCCAATCTGGTCGAGTGTGTAGCCCAATGCAATCTTGGCAGCCACGAATGCCAGTGGATAGCCGGTGGCTTTGGATGCCAAAGCTGATGAGCGGCTCAGACGGGCGTTGATCTCAATGATGCGGTAGTCGTTGGTCACAGCGTTGAAGGCAAACTGGATGTTGCACTCGCCTACGATGTTCAGGTGTTTCACGCACTTGATTGAAATATCCTGGAGCATCTTCACCTGCTCGTCGGTGAGGGAGCAGGTAGGAGCCACCACGATGGACTCACCAGTGTGGATGCCGAGTGGGTCGAAATTCTCCATGGATGCCACGGTGAAGCAGTGGTCGTTGGCGTCGCGAATCACCTCAAACTCAATTTCCTTCCAGCCTTTGAGCGACTCCTCCACGAGAATCTGAGGGGCGAAGGTGAACGCGCTCTCTGCAATTTCCACGAACTTCTTCTCATCTGGACAGATACCAGAACCCAGTCCGCCGAGTGCGTAGGCGGAGCGGATCATGATCGGGAATCCGATGCGGTGGGCGGCGGCAAGTGCGTCCTCCATGGTTTCCACGGCTTGGCTGACCGGAGTTTTCAGTTCTGCCTCATCCAGTTTCTTGACGAAACGGTCGCGGTCTTCGGTGTCCATGATGGCTTCCACGGATGTGCCGAGCACTTCCACGCCATAAGTTTTCAGCGTGCCGTTCATATAGAGCTCCGTTCCGCAGTTCAATGCCGTCTGTCCGCCGAAAGCGAGCAGAATGCCGTCGGGACGCTCTTTCTTGATAATTTCAGTGACGAAATAAGGCGTCACAGGCTGAAAATACACCTTGTCGGCGATTCCCTCCGATGTCTGGATGGTTGCGATGTTTGGATTCACCAACACACTACTGATTCCTTCTTCCCTCAAGGCCTTCAATGCCTGGGAGCCGGAATAATCAAACTCTCCTGCCTGACCGATTTTTAATGCGCCGGAACCTAACACCAGCACTTTCTTGAATTTCTTTTCCACAATCTTTTTATTTATAATATAAATGTATTGATTTCGTTGATTTCCAGATGCCACCCTTGGATTTTCAGGGCCGTCAGAGGGGGTGTCAGATCTCCACAGGGTTCCAACCCTGGGCTTTCAGTTCAAATTCGTTGCCGTCGCGGGTGATGAGTGCCATCCCCAGGTCGGGCTTGGTGATGTAGCCAATCACCTTCACGTCCTTCATCTGCTCCATCTTCTCGTTGTCGGTGATGGGCACGGTGAAAAGCAATTCATAGTCCTCACCGCCGTTGAGTGCGCAGGTGCTGACGTTGAGGTTGAGCTCTTCGGCCATCACGGCTGTCTGATAGTCGAGTGGAATGCGCTCCTCATAAATCCTGCATCCCATGTTCGACTGGCTGCAGATGTGCATCAGCTCCGACGACAGCCCGTCGCTGATGTCAATCATGGCGGTTGGCCTCACTCCGGCTTTCTGAAGCCGTTCGATGATGTCGCGTCTGGCTTCAGGACGCATCTGACGCTCCAGCAGGTATTCCTTGCCTTGAAAATCAGGCTGTGCCGTTTCCAGATTCTTCATGGCGCGGGTTTTTGCCTCGCCTTCCATTTTCTGTGCTTCAGCCAGCTGCTGGTAATAGACGGTCTTTTCACGCTCGAGTAGCTGAAGGCCCATATAGGCGGCGCCAAGGTCGCCCGACACACAGATGAGGTCGGTTTCTTTGGCACCGTTGCGGTAGATGGCCTTTCCTTTTTCCACTTCTCCAATACAGGTGATGCTGATGGCGAATCCCGTCATGGAGGTGGTGGTGTCGCCGCCTACGATGTCAACATTGTGGGCATCACAGGCCAGACGAAGGCCAGCATAGAATTCATCGAGCTCTTCGATGCCGAAACGTTTGCTGAGGGCAATACTCACCGTAATCTGCTTGGGCATGCCGCCCATGGCGTAAATATCGCTGAAGTTCACCATGGCGGACTTGTAGCCCAGGTGTTTGAGGGGCATGTAGGTGAGGTCGAAATGGATGCCTTCCATCAACATGTCGGTGGTGACGAGGATGTCTTTGTCACCGCCATAATTCAGCACGGCGCAGTCGTCACCAACGCCACGTCCTGTCTCGGCGTTCTTGGTCTTGATGTCTAGGGTGAGATGCCTGATCAGCCCAAACTCACCCAGTTTGCTTATCTCTGTTGACATAATTTTTCCTTTTTTCTAAAATCTAAAACCTAAAACCTAAAATCTAAAGTCTAAAGTCTAAAGTCTAAAGTCTTTTACTCAGTGTGCTGGTGCGTGAGTTCTTCTGAACGTAGCTGAGGATGATCTGGTTGAACTCATCCTGCTTTTCCTTCATAAACTTTACCTCCACAGGCAGCACATAGAAATCCTGGTAGCGGTTGCGGATGAACTCCGCATCGTCGCCCGGGTTGTTGCGCATATATTCAATCAGCCGCATGGCGTCTTTCTCAGTCGTCACCACAATCGTGTTGCCAGATTCCGACTGCTTGGACTTCGAGGCTATCAGGTCGATGTCTTTCTTTGTGAAGTTGTGGTGGTCCTCAAAGCGGATAGGGGTGAACTGGCAGAATTGCCTGAAATCACTTTCCAGCTGATGTGGAGATGCTATGCCCGTGAGCAGCACCACGTTGTATTTGTTGGCTCTCAAGTCGTCGAGCGTGATGTCCTGCGGCTTGGAGAAGGAGAAGTCTGAATAATCGTTCAGCGGGTCGATGTAGTTGCGCATTGGCACGAGATTCCCATATCCGTAGTGGGAATAGAAGAGCTTCTGCCAAGGTTGCAGGTTCAATGAGCGTTCGATGCCGTGCTCCTCTGTTGGGGTGATGTCGCCCGGACATTTCGTCACGATGACGATGTCTGCTCTTCTGCAGCTGCTTTTCGGCTCCCGGAGTTTTCCAGCTGGCAGCAGGAAGTCGGTGTGGGGCAGTCGGTTGTAGTCCATGAGCAGGATGTTGATTCCCGGCTGCACATAACGGTGCTGGAATCCGTCGTCCATGAGCACCACGTCGGTTGGCGGAGTCACGTCGGCATGGCAGATGTTGGTGATGGCTCTGCTGCGTTTCTCATCCACAGCCACATGGATTTCCGGATACTTCTGCTTCATCTGGTATGGCTCGTCTCCAATGTCGCTCATGTGGGTTTTCTCAGTGGCTCTCACGTAGCCTTTGGTTTGCCGTTTGTACCCACGGCTGACAATCGACACCTGATGTTTCGGACGCAGCAGGCGGATGAGGTATTCTGTCATTGGGGTCTTTCCTGTTCCGCCGACAGTGATGTTTCCCACGCTGATGACTGGGATGTCAAATCCCATACTTTTCAGGATTCCGCAATCGAAAAGGAAGTTACGGACATAAACTGCTGCTCCGTACAACCAAGAGAACGGAATGAGGGGATACCATATTTTCGGACTGTTAAATTCCACGTTCTGATTTTTTGATGTACTTATATGAGAAGATGTGTGATGAAAGCGATGCTTTCTGCCACACATCTTCTGTTTTTCTAAAGGTTGAAAGTAATCTTGAACGGCATCTCGGCTTGCACGTTGCCTTTCGGATTGAGGTGGCGCAGGGTGTTGAACATGCCGTAGTATTCGCCCAGCAGGTCTTCCATCTTGGCGGATGCATAGCTCTCTGCCGACACATTCTCCAGCAGTCCGTCGAGGAAACTCTTCTTGGCAGGATAGCTCATGAGGGTGTAGTCATCAATTTTTGCCAGTTGCTTGGCTTTCTCAATGGCTTTCGACAAGCCTCCCAACTCATCGACGAGTCCGATTTTCTTGGCGTGCTCTCCAGTCCATACGCGTCCTTCACCAATGGCCTTGATGGAGTCCTGACTGACTTTGCGTCCCTCAGCACAGCGTTTGGTGAACAGCTCGTAACCACGATTCACATAGCGCTGAAGCAGGTTCTTCTCGCTTTCTGTCATCTCGCGGGAGAAATCACCAAAGTCGGAGAGCTCGTTGGTCTTAACGGTGGAGTAGTGCACTCCAATCTTGTCGTTGATCAGCTCTTTGGCAATTGGGAACATGCCGAAGATTCCGATTGAGCCAGTCAGTGTCATCGGTTCTGCCACAATCCAGTTGGCACCAGAGCTGATATAGTAGCCGCCGGAGGCTGCATAACCACCCATTGACACCACCACAGGCTTCTTGGCTTTCACCAATTCCAAGGCATGCCATATCTGCTCGCTGGCGTATGCGCTTCCTCCGCCGGAGTTCACACGGAGCACCACGGCTTTCACGTCGTCGTCATCGGCCAGTTTCTGCAAGTCCTTGCTCACTTTCTGACCCACAATCTCAGCGCCTCCCATCAGGCCACTCGCCATCTCGTCCACGATGGAACCATAGGCGTAATATACAGCGATGGTGTTTCCGCTCAAGCCCTTAGGCTCGTCACCGATGGATGCGGCAAGGTCGTCCACACTGATTTTGTTGTAGTCATCCTTATCCACCCCCATCATGTTGGCGATGATTTGCGGCACTTCGTCTGAGTAGGCAAGTTTATCTACCAGTTTGTTCTTCAAGTATGTGGTTCCTTCGCTGAAGGTCATCATGCTGTCGGCCAGCGCATTGAGCTTCTCTGCGGGAATCTTCCGGCTCTTGCTCACTTCGGCCTTCATCCTGCTCCAAATCTCATCGCTCAGAACCGTGAGCTGCTCGCGGTTGGCATCACTCATCTCGGTGAGCATGTATGGCTCAACCGCCGACTTGTAGGTGCCTACCTTGAAAATCTCCACTTTCACGCCAACTTTGTCAAGCAATTCCTTGTAATAGGCGGTCTGCAGCGACATTCCCTGCCAGTCGAGCATGCCGATAGGGTTGATCACCACGGAGTCGGCGAGCGAGGCGAGGTAATAGCTGCCCTGGCTGTAGTTGTCGGCGTATGCCATGATGAATTTCTTGGAGGTCTTGAAATCTACAAGTGCGTCGTGGATTTCCTCCAGCATGGCAGGCGATGCTCCGGTCATGATACCGCCCTGGATATAGATACCCTTGATTTTCTCCTCTTCCTTGGCTCGCTTAATGGCTTTGAGCACGTTTTCGAGACTGATGTTGCCGGCATTGGGGTTGCCGATGAAGGATGCGAGCGGGTTCTCTTCAGTCCGTTCTGAGATGTTTCCGGTGAGGTTGATTTCCAACACGCTGTTGTCCTGCACTTTCACTGCCCCTTTACTGCCCATGCTCATGATGGAGATGACAAAAATGAGCAGCACAATCAGGTGGAAGATAATAATGCCGGTTACTGTGGCAAACACATACTTAAAAAACTGTTTCATTACTCCTTCTGTATTTGTCGAAAAGGGTTATGTGGTTTATTTACAATATTTTGCGTATTCGCAGGCGGCGAGCAGCCATGCGCCGGTTCCGAACGGCCATTCGGAATCTTCATCCACCGTGCGTGTAGGGTCTGGTTTCTCACCGATTGGCTGGCAGTAGCCGATGGAGTAGTCCTTCTGGAGTGCAACCTCGGTGAGGTATTTCCATGCCTTGTCGATTACCTTCTTGTATTTGGATGCCTTGAGGTAGCCGTTGTTCACGCCCCAGAGCAGTCCGTAGGTGAAGAACGCTGTTCCGCTGGTCTCATATCCAGGTGCATCGTCCTCGCACAGCATCGAGCGGCTCCAGTAGCCTCCTTCCTGCTGACATGCTGCCACACCTTGCGCCAGCTCCTTGAAGCGCTTCTCGTAGAACTTGCGGTATTTGTGCTTTTTAGGCAGGTCCTGAAGCACCTTGGCCAAGCCGGCGAGCACCCAACCATCGCCACGGGCCCAGAAGCTCTTTCCATCATTGCAGGCGGTCTTCACTTTTGGATAGACGTATTTGCCGTCGCGGTAGTAGAGCTTGCAGTCTTTGTCGAACAACTGCTCGTCGGTCCATTTGAAACTCTCATACTGCTTGTCGAGCAGACGCTCGTCGTGGGTTATGGTATAGAGTTTCGAGAACACCGGCATGCCCATGTAGAGCGCGTCGCTCCACCACCAGAAGTCCACATCTGGCATGGTGGCTTGATGGTTCATCACCTCCAGTGTGCGCTCTATGCGTTCTGCGCGGTGCTCAATCTTGTAGAGATCGATGTAGGTCTGGAAGCAGATTTGCCAGTCAGCAAAGAGCACGTGCTGCATTCCTTCACCGTATGTCTTGTATTGCCATTTGCTCTTGTCTTTCTCTGTGGCGCCACTCCATTTGTTGTAGCGGGCGAAGCGGATGGCATAGTCCAGGTAATCCTTCTCGCCGGTGAGCTCGTAGGCGGCCATGTTGCCGGTCATGTAGGCGCCATGCACCCAGAATCCGCTCACTTCGGCATTATGACGAATCATCCATGCGTTGTTCACTTTCTTGACTAACTCAACCGTCTGCTGTGCTTCTGGCGATTTCAGACTGTTCATCACGGGCTCGCCCGCAAAATCCTGGGCGGCTAAACCTGTGCACGCCATGAAGGCGGCGGCTGTTAACATGTTCTTGATAGCGTTCATAATATTTGGATTTAGTTGTTCAGTTTCTAATCTCTTTCTGTCGTGACTTTAGCAGGGGTTATGCCACATCATTCTTGCAAAAATACAATAATTTTCCCATATTTGAAAATATTCAGCCTTTTTATTCCGTCTATATGCTTTTTTGCAGTTTTTATGCAAAAGAAATCGCTGTTTTGATTTCTTGGAATTGTAGTTTTGGGATTTTGGGGGAAATAGTTTGAACTCGAAAAAGAAACCGGAACTGTTGTCACAACAATTCCGGGCAAATAACTTTCAAACTAAAAAGGGAAAAATAAAGTGGTATCTTCTGAGAATCTATTCGGAGAGATTTCGGCGTGTTTCAGTTCTTTCCTTTGCTGATGCCTCCTACGACATCATCATTCTCAATTGTAGTGTCAGTTTTCTTCACGCTTGCTTTCAGCTTGCCGAATTTGAAACTGACAGAGAGTGTGAACCGTCGCCCCATCATCTTCTCGTCGCTCCATCCGGTGTAGTCGCCTTGGGTCACCACGGAGCGGTCGTGCCGATGTTTTTGGAAAGGGAAGGTGGCCTGCATGCGGATTGTGAGCCTGTCGTCTTTGAGAAAGGAACGCTGGAGGGAGCCTCCATAGTTTATCCATGAGCGGCTGTAGCCATACACATTGTTGGGGTCGTGTCCCACAGAACCGTAGGAAGAGGCTGAAAGCCTCAGTTTCCAAGGCAGCTGCTGGGATATGGATGCATAGTAGAATCCCGCCCATCCGTCCATTGAAAGTCCGATTCCTGGGTTATGGGATTTGTTGTGCCAGAAATTGTAGTTCGCCACAAAAGTGGTGGTGTCGAATGGTTTCCATTGGATGTAGCCTTCCAACTGCCATCGTCTGAGCCGCAGCACATTGGCATAGGTGGTGTGTCGGATGTCGTTCTCCACGGTGTTGATGATGCCGATGGCCTTGTTGCTGAAATTGAAGCTGGGAGCCAGTTGGAGTGTAAGCCGGTTACCCACATACATGTAGAGGAGGGTGAGGCGTTGTGAATGGCAGCTGACCAGATTGGGATTTCCGCTTTGCACACTCGACGGATTGGTGACGATGGCAGGATTCAGATATTCTATACCTGGACGTGTGATGTTGGTGGTATAGTTCAGTTTCAGCGACTGAGTGTCATCGATTTGATATTTCAGACTAGCCTGAGGTACCCAGTCGTTGAGGTGGTGGCTGTGGTCGCTGCTTTTGCCGTCAGGGAAGTGGACACCCATGTAGGTGTGCTCATAGCGCAGTCCGGCACGTCCCGACCATTTCCCGCTCTCAAACATGTAGTCTAGATAGGCGGCGCTTACCTGGGTGGTGTGCTTGAACTGGGTGTCGTATGAGTGGAAATAAGGTGGGTTGTTGAAACTTTGTATGTTGTGGCTGCTGTTTCGGCGGTCGATGAATTTTGCACCGACGTCGAGCTTGTGCCCGGACCACAACGGGCGGGTCCAGTCGGCCTGGATGGTATGCTCGGTGTAGTTCTCCTTTGTGAGATAATTATTGCCGGTGTAGTCGAATGGCACGTTGTTCATGTTCAAGTAGTCGGTCTGCTGCTCTGTATGCTGGCGGGTGAGGGCGAGCATATAGGAGAAAGTCAGTTTCTCTCCTTTTCGGTGCGTTTTGTGCTCATAATCAGCCTGTCCGCTCCAAGAATGGTGGCTGTAGCCCGGCATCCAATAGGTTTCATCATAGCTGTAGAGTGGGGTGCCGTCGCTACCCGTCATGAGTACGGATGAGTTCCCTCTGACATCCAGTTTGTAGAAATAGCCTCCGAATGATGCAGTGATGAGATTCATGCTGTCGGCCTCATAGCTTGCCTCGACATCGGCATATTGCACGTAGCCTGGATTTTTGTTGTGGCTCTCTGCATGGAGTGTGTTTCCGCTGTCTTTGAAGGTACGCTCTACTGTATTGTGGTTTTCTGTTTCCTGTTTCGACATCCCACCGTAGCCGTAGTCGAGAGATATGATGGCTTTTCCCACCTGCGTGGTTAGGAAGGCGCTGAGGTTGGGGTGGTTGAGCGTGGAGTAGGAGCCGGTCACGCTTCCTGTCACGCCCCCCAATTTGCTGCCCTCTGTCATCACGATGTTGAGGATGGCGTTCACTCCTTCTGCGTCTTCTTTCGCACCGGGATCAGTGATGACTTCTATCCGTTTCACCATTGAGGCTGGCATGGCGCGCAGGATTTCCTTGGCGTTCTTGGTTAGGCTGGGATCGGGATGCCCGTTCTTGTATATTTTGAAGTTGCTGTTTCCTTTCACCAAAATGTTCTCCTGAGCGTCTATGCTCACCATGGGCACTTTCTTCAACATCTCCAGCACATTCTCCGTTTTTGAATCTTCGTCTGCTTGAACGTCGTAGCCGATACGGTCGATTTCAGTCTTGATGAGCTGGCGCTGGGCCTTGATAGTCACTCCGCTCAGCAATTTCTCCCACATCAGCGAGTCGTTGCGCTGGCGGATGGAATCGTTGACGGATGCTTTGCCGTTGTCGCTTTTTTCGCTCAGTTTGTCATTTTCTTGAGCGTGTAGGGCAGTCATCGATAGGATGAGCAATAGGAATAGAAATATTTTTTTCATTTTTTTTAAAATAAGGGTGTAAAATATGCTGTACAAGTAATATATTTACCTGTACTATAGTAAGTTAACAAAAAAGTGCTGTTCGGACTTACGACTGCATGAACACCATGGCTATTCGGTTTGTTCTCACCGAATCGGTGTCGGCTTTAATGACAATCAGGTTTTTTCCTTCTCTTGTGTCAATCCAATAGGCATTGAAGCCGTTCACAATGCTGTCACTGTCAACCGACAGACATAAGGTGGTGTCTTTGCGGTCTGTGAGTATGAATGCGGTTTCTCTGAAGTTGGGTGTGATGTTTTCTTTGACTTCTTTTTTGATTAGTCCGGCCTTGATTTTTTCTTCTACCGCTTTTTTGATTTCTTCTTTTTTGGCTTGCTCTGCCTTGCGTCTTTGTTCCACCGCTTTTATGATGGCTTCTTTTTTTGTTTTTTCAGCCTTGATCCTTTCTGCCAATGCTTTTTCCTTAACATTTTGAACTTCTTTCTCGACATTGGTCAGTTCTGTCTGCATTTTTGTCATCATGAACACATCATCGTCTATTTTCTTCAAGACGGTGTCCTTGATTTCCACATATATGCTTGTCTGTTTTTGGGAACTTAAAGGCGATGTTACGTTTTCTGTTGTGTCTTTCACAATGGTGATACTCCGGATTTGGTCGGGAGGCAGGGTGTCGAGCAATTCCTGACTCACCGGCATGCTGTCCACATAAACATACATGGAGCTCTTTTGTTTCTCTTTGGAATTTCGTTCTGGTTGATTTTCAATATGTGCCTTCTTTATTTTCTGATTCACCTTTCGCTTTATCTGAGTTGAAGGCTTTTCTTTGTGATGTTTAGTCACGTAGGTATAGTCCGTTATGGTTTCAGCAGTGGCCATGAGCGATATGGCTACAACGGGCAATATGCACAGGACCTTTAACCTGGATATTTTTGATGATGGACTACTGCTCATCATCATAAAGCGTCTTCTGAGGAAACCTTTGTGGCTGAATGTGTTGACGAGAGAAAAATGATGATTATTAGAGGCTTTTCTCATCAGCAACCGCATATATGTACCACATGCACCACTTTGATGCATTGCGTAGGAATCAGCTTCAAATTCATGGACGAGTTTCAGTTCTTTTCTCAGTAGCCATGCCATGGGATTGAACCATTGGAGGATCAAATACAGTTCTGCGAAAATGAGGTCGATGGTGTGGAATCGTCTGATGTGCTCATATTCATGAGCCAGAAGGGCTGGGGAAATCTCCTTGGATTCAGCTGATGATATCACCACATAATGAAAGAAAGAAAAAGGACGGATGTCTTCATTGCTGATGGCTAAGACGGTGCCATTTTGCATGTGGCGCTTTTCTGATTTTCTCAGCAGTTTGCGTAGCTTGAATAAATCAGCTATGAGTTTGGCGAGAATAAGGGCGGCGCCTGCGAGAATGATGGTGCCGGCAATCGTGTATAGGATTGAGACGGAGGACCATCCGTTTTCTGCCACTTCTGATGTGCTTGGGATGATGTCGTTGGGAAATTGTGACATGACGATGGTTTCTTCCTTATGGAAAGTCAACACGCAGAACGGGAGCGTCAGCGAAAGTGATGCTGAGAGCAGTAGGAATGTCCTGCGGAGTGCAAACCATGTCTCTTTTCGCATCAACAGCATATAAAAACAGAGAAAAGCACTCAGCAGCAATGCCACTTTAAAATCGTATATCAAGAATTTTTCCATCTCTTTCGTATTTATTGGAACTGTTTGGGAAATTTGATGATTGTCGGATGTGTTTTCAGCCTTCCTGCTTTTTGCGTTCTTCCACTTTTCTCACTAAGGCATTCAGCTCTTCCAACTCCTCTTCAGTCATATCTTCTTCACCGGCGAAATAAGACAGCAAGGCAAGGCGGTTGCCTCCAAAAAAATTGTGCATCACGTTTTGCATGAAATTTGAGGTGTACTCTTTCTTTTTCACCAGTGGATAATATTCGTACGTGGTACCATAGGCTTTGTGTCCCACGAATCCTTTCTTTTCCAGCACACGGATCACTGTGCTTACGGTATTGTAGGCCGGTTTGGGCTCATCCATCTCGTTCAGCACATCTCTGGCCAGGGCTTTTTTCTTCGTCCACAGAATCTGCATGACTTGCAGTTCTGCTGGTGTCAATTCTCTGTAATCTGGCTTTTTCATCTCAATGTTTATTATTTATGGGTGGTTCTAAAAATTAGGTCGGATTGATTTTTGAATTGATGTGGATGGATTTTTGTCAGTGTTTAAAGGCGCATAGCGAGCTATGTAACTGCAAACAATGGCAAAAAGACGCCGCATCAAACAGAAAGCAACCGAATTTCAAACCGTCCCATAAGATATGTAAGTAAAAACGTAATTTATAGAACTACCCTTATATGGTTTAACGTATATCTGCTGTCTTTTGTAACAACAAATTGAATGTTTTCTGCAAATATAGCAACTATAATTATAGTTGACAAACTATTTTTGTTGTTTATTCATGTCGTTAACAATTTTTATATATTTCTTGTTGCCTGAATGAAAGGCATAAGTTGTTGAAAAAAGAGAATGAAAGGGCATGACATATATATAATGTAAAACGCCTTTTAAATTCAAAACCATGAATTTAAAAGGCGATTGATATTGGAATTCGTTGTGTTTCAGCGATTTTGTCCTATACCCATCTCTTGGGCTTTTTTCTGGAGCAATTGCAGAAGAGCCTCGTGTTCGTTGGGAACGGTGTTGTCGAGAATGGCGTCTTTCATGGCGGTTTTCAGTTCGCCCACTTCGCGGCTTGGCTGGAGGTGGAACATCGCCATGATTTCGTCGCCGTCAATCACGGGCTGGAGCAGGCGCACATAGTCGCGTTCCTTCAAGTCTGCGATTTTTTCTCTGACGATACGGAAATTCTCAAGGAAACGGGCTTTCTTCAGCATGTTCTTGGAGGTGATGTCAGCCTCACAGAGAGTCATCAGATCGTCAATGTAGGGCGTGGCGTCGTTCACCATGCGGCGTACGGCGGAATCGGTGACCTCCTCGTCGGCAATGACTTGCGGACGCATGTGAAGCCCAACCAGCAGCTGCACGTATTTCATCCGCTCGTCGAGTGGCAGTTTCATGCGGCGGAAAATGGACGGAATCATTTTCTGTCCGATGAAGTCATGGTTGTGGAAAGTCCATCCTTTCCCATCCCAACGCTTGCTCTTTGGTTTGCCGATGTCGTGGAGCAATGCTGCCCAGCGCAACCACAACGGACCGGTCACTTTGGGAATCTCCGGCTCCTCTCCCTCATGCGTTTCTTTGGTCGAAGTTTGCTCTTCTTCTTGCTGAGTGGGGTGTTCGGCAGCTTTTTTCTGTGCAGCCACCACGTTCTCCAGAACTTCCAGCGTGTGGTAGAAGTTGTCTTTGTGTCCACGGCCGTTCACTGTCTCAATGCCCTCCAAAGCTTTCAGCTCGGGAAAGATGATGTCGAGCAGTCCGCAACGGTCGAGGTCAATGATGCCTTTGGAAGGGTGGGGGGCAAGCATGATTTTGTTCAGCTCGTCAATCACACGTTCCGAACTGATGATTTTGATGCGCTCCCGGTTGCGTTCCAGCGCTTCGAAGGTCTCTTCGTCGATTTGGAAATTCAGTTGGGTGGCGAAACGTACACACCGCATCATCCGCAACGGGTCGTCACTGAAGGTGATGTCAGGGTCAAGAGGAGTGTTGATGATGCCGTCCTCAAGGTCGTAAAGTCCATCAAACGGATCCACCAGCTCACCGAACCTGTCTTTATTCAGACACAGAGCCATGGCGTTGATGGTGAAGTCCCGGCGGTTCTGGTCGTCCTCAAGTGTGCCGTCTTCAACGATGGGTTTGCGCGATTCCCTCTTGTAGCTTTCTTTCCTCGCACCCACAAATTCCAACTCAATTTCCTCCATGCCTTCAATGAGCAGCTGTCGGTTGTGAATCTTCATCTGCGCAGTGCCGTAGTTGGCATAGACCGCCACGTGTGGACGGCGTTTGCAAAGCTTCTTGATGTTGTCAGCCACGTGCTCAGCCATCTTCACACCGCTTCCCACCACCACGCAGTCAATGTCATTGCAGGGACGCTCAAGGAAGATGTCGCGAACAAAGCCGCCGATGACATAGCATTCAAATCCCAACTCATCGGCTGTCTCGCCGATGAGATGGAATAGTGGTTTGTCGATTATTTTTGCTAATTCCTCGTCGGAATAAAGTTTCATAATGCGTTTGTTTTTTTTTCTGATGGGAACTCACCCCTTTATCTCATAAAAATACTTGTAGAGTGGACCCACCATCAGGGCTTGGAGAATCTGATTGTCGAGCAGAAGGGCTTTCACATAGTCTTGGTCGAGCAGGTGGACTTCAAGTTCTTCTGTGGAATCGAGGTGCTGGTTGGTGGTCTTTTCCACCCCAACTGCCAGATAGCTGTGCGCCCAATTGTTCATGGAGCCAGGATTGGCACTTGTCACCATCAGTTTGGTCCATTCCCCGCCAGTGTAGCCCGTTTCTTCTTCCAATTCCCGGCGTGCGGCGTCCAGCGGATCCTCTCCAGCTTCCACCACCCCGCAGGGCAGCTCGTATGAGGTGATGCCGGCACCATGGCGGTACTGGCGCTCCATCACCATCTTTCCTTCTTTCGTGATGGCGATGACATTCACCCATTCGGGGTATTCCAGCACCCAGTATTCGTCGTTCACCCTCCCGTCGGGATATTCCACCGTGTCGCGGCGTGCTGTCATCCATGGGCGGCGGCTGATATATTCCGACTTCAGAATCTTCCAACGTTTCTCTTTCGATATCGTATTTTCCATCTGCATGAATTGATTTGGCTGCAAATTTATGAAAAATCCACGACATTTCACGGAAAATTTCACCCTTTCACATTTTTTTTATAATTTTACATGGCTAAGAATTTTTCTGAAGATGAAGACACCTGAAACAGAACAGCCCGTTGAGCGACATCCATTGAAGCCTTTTGTGCATGCGGACACCCGCGTGCTTTTTCTCGGCAGTTTCCCACCGCCAAAAGCAAGATGGTGTATGGACTTTTTTTATCCTAACTTCATCAACGACCACTGGAGGATTGAGGGACTTGTCTTTTATCAAGACAAGAATTATTTTGTGGATGAAGGCGCCCGATGTTTCAAGCTCGACTTGATTGTGGACCACTGCCTCCGCATGGGTATCGGTTTTTTTGACACAGCCACAGCTGTCCGCCGCCTCGCCGGCAATGCGTCCGACAAATTTCTGGAGGTGGTCCAGCCTACGGACATCCGGGGCTTGGTCCAGGATTGCAAGATGCTGCGTGCGCTCGTCACTACTGGCACGAAAGCCACAGAGACACTTTGCGCCCAACTCAACCTGACCGACATGCCGAAGGTAGGGGAGTGTGTGCTTGTGCCTTCCTTACCTGGTGTCTCCCTGTTCCGCCTTCCGTCCAGCTCCAGGGCATATCCCCTTTCCTTAGAGAAGAAAGCCGAAGCCTACAGCCGGATGTTCTGCAAGGTCGGTGTGTTGTGAACTCAGTTTTTATAACATCAGCAATTTCAGAAGTGTTACGTTTATATTTTTTGTAACCTATTGTGTTTCAATAGAAATAATTAGAAATAAAGTCCAAAGTAACATAAAAGTAACAAAAACTCATAAAATTACAACGTATTGAATATTGGTGTTTTAGCAATATCATGGTAGGTGTTCTAAAATGCAGTGCTCACATAACAGAATCAACAAATGTGTTAAATTATATAAAGAATGGCGACTTATTGATATTAATGTCATTCAGTTTAAATAATTATCATTATCTTTGCGTCAAAATCATTTAATTGGAAATCATGAGTGGAGACATCAACAGACTAAAGGTAGTTCTTGTCGAAAAGAAAAAAACAAGCAAGTGGCTGGCAGAAACATTGGGAAAGGATCCTGCCACAATATCTAAGTGGTGTACAAACACATCACAACCGAGTATTGAAACTTTCTTGGAGATTGCACGCCTACTTGAAGTCGACATCAAGGATTTACTTGTGGCTACGGATGGTAACAGGCAATATAATAAAGTGTAGTTACAATGTTTAGTATAGCACACAATCCATATAGAATATTAGGTGCATTTGCCAATGATCCTGTTAAGGTTAGGACGGCAAACGTTGCCAAGATTCGCGTGCTCAATAGAGTCGGAAAAGAATGTAATTTTGAAAGTGATTTTATTGATATTTTTGGTCCTGTTGACCGTACATCAGAATCTATAGATAAAGCCATCTCCCTTCTCGCATCAGAGTCTGATGCTGAGTTATACTCATACCTCTGGCTACATCGAACACCAGAAATTGATTTTTCTGCAAAAGCACCTATTGATATTATTCGTTCTTCCATTGGCAAAAACGGCAAATCAAACTTGGTGAATGTTGCAATAGGCTCATTGCGGGCTGACAATCTTGATTTAGCAGCAGAAGCATTTGTCCAATTATTTGAATGTGATGATGCTCCAACAGATGAAACCAAGAAAAAAATTATCCAGATACTGGAGAATGGTTACAAGGGAGAATACGATTTGCCTTTATCATGGTGGCAAAGATTTAGACAGACATGCTCACAAAATCCGCATCATGAATCATTCGACTTTATTCGAAAGGTATACAACGAAGAGAGCGTAAAATATCTCCGAGAAATCATCAAAAGGGATGTCTTCAAGGAATCAGCAGACAAATTAACATCTATTAGTGTTCCGCACCACATAGCAAAACATGTCATAGAGATAGCAAGAGAAACGAGTGACTTGGAGACAAATCAGCCTAATGCGGAGGTTCAGATAGCATTATCTGAATATGCGAGTGTCGTATTGAAGGCTTGCAAGAGGTACTACAAAAATTCTCGTTTTTGGGATGCTAAGCCAGCCGAGGATTTGCTGGTTTTGCTTAGGGAAATTTACAGAATATCCTATTCCTGCAAGACAAAAGATGAATGCACAGAATTTGGGAAAAAGGTAAAGGCTGACTCTCAATACTTGGCACCATCACAAGTTAGAATTCAATCTGTTGCGATACGTAAAGAGATAGAATCCTTCTGTGAGAAGCCAAACGAAACCCGTTGGTCTTTACTTTTAGTCAAGAATACAGTAGCACCTTTAACTGCTATAAAAACTTCTTTAGGAGCGGGCAATCTCTACTATCGGCGAATATCTACACAAATCGCAGATAATGCGATATACGTATGCCAGACAGAATTGGAGTCAGCAAAAAGAAAAGTGGATAATCCTCGAAACGATAGAGATGCAGCTTTATCTAATTTTAAACGTATAAGCCAACAAGCAAAACAACTTGTCGTGAACCTTATGCTGCTCGATGTGGAAGATGATTTTGCCACCACAAAACTAAAGTTCTTTGATGATGAAATCGAGAAAAGCATGCGTGCCTACGGACTAATCCTTGACAAGGCTGTTCCAACAATATCTCTATCCACAGATGATGACTTATATAAAGCATGTACTGATTATTATACACTTGTAGAATTCACAAGGAAATACCCCAACAGCCCACATTTTCAAGACGCCATACAAAGAATATGGAAGATTGAGGATGATGAATATCCTCAGATTGGCACATCTATCAGTGCATACAAGAGGGCTTTCTTTACTTATAAGGAAAAATTCCCGTCCAGTCACAACGAGCAAAAGATACTAGAAAAAATCAATCAGTTCTTTCTGCAAAATACTATAGGAACTGTTTACGACTATAGAACAATCCTTCGTCTGTGGCCTAATCATCCACAGAAAGCATTGATAGTAAAACGTATCGATGATGCAGCATTCAAGCAGTGTAGCTCTATTTCTGGATGGCATGGCTATCTTTCGGATTTCCCTAACGGATTACATCGGAAGGAAGCACTTGGACTCATCGCTCAGGCAGAGGAAGCGGAAAAAGCTAATAAGGAACAAAAGGCTTTTGACGAATGTAAGACAACAGCTGATTACAACCGATTCATTCTAAATTTCCCCACAAGCAATCTGTTTGACAGAGCGTGTACTCGTATAGAAGACTTAATCTGGGCAGAAACTAAACGTAAAGGTAGCTTTGACCAATATCTTAAGCAGTATCCTCACGGACGCTACAACCAAGAGGCAAAACGCCTTATAGGACAACGCTTGCTCCAACAACGAGAGATTGAAGAAAAAAGAGCTTTTGAGGCTTGCAAGAAATCGTCAGATTTCAAAGCCTATCTAAAACAATACCCTAATGGAAAATACCAAGAAATCGCAAATGCTGTAGTTCAGCGGCATAAACGTAAAGTAACAATAAGTGTTGTCGTATCAGCTCTTATTGTATTTTGCATAGTACTATTTGCGGTCATACCATCTGGAGATAAAAAAGATAAGGGGCAAGAGGAAATTAATTCACTTATTACACCCGCAGAAGACATCTCAAATACTGATGCTGAAATAGATAACCAAACGGATGAATATTACCAAGAGCCTGAAATGGATTGGAGTCAGAACCATCTATCAACAGGTGAGAGACCATATAGCGATTATTACGGGAGACCACTTTCTGGAGGTAATGAGTTTCGATTCAATACAGCTTCTGGATGCGACTATGTAATACTAATTAAGAAGAGTAGCAATGGGCGATATGTTGACCATAAGTATGTTAGAGGTGGCGAGAATATTACTATTACGGTTCCCGATGGAACTTACGATGTGTTTTTTTATTCAGGAAATGGATGGAATCCCAACAAAGCTGTTGGTTCCTGTACTGGTGGATTTGAAACAAATGAATCTTATCAGAAGGACGGACCTGTTACTGTAACGACTACTATAAGAGGGGACTACTATTATAATCAAACTTGTGATTATACATTATATCCCGTTCAAAATGGTAATCTTCACTTGGAATCATCAAACGCAAACGAAATTTTCAACTAAAATATGGCCAATACTCAGCAAGACATACATAACTATAGAGCAAAAGCTGAAGCTGGAGATGCTTCGGCAATGAACAGTTTAGGGTGTGCCTATCATAATGCCGATGGCGTAGAAAGAGACTATGCCAAAGCCATGCAATGGTATAAACAGGCTGCTGAGAAAGGAGAACCATACGCTATGTGCAACATTGCCGTATTATACCGTTACGGAAAAGGTGTTGAAAAAAATTTGGAATCTGCATTTAGATGGTATCTAAAAGCAGCCAAATTAGGACATGCCGCGGCAGAAGAAAGCATTGGCGTTTTCTATGATTTTGGCTACGGCGTTGAGCGTGATTATACGAAAGCCGTTGAGTGGTACCAGAAAGCTGCGCATAAAAACCGCGGTCTAGCTCAAAACAACCTTGGTTCTTGCTACGAACAAGGGAATGGTATAGCAAAAGATTATGAACAAGCTTTCTACTGGTACCAAAGAGGTGCACAAAATGGAAATGAATGGGCACAATGCAATCTTGGTCTCTTGTATTACGAGGGAAAGGGGTGTGAGAAAAATCTTCGTCTTGCAAAAAGGTGGATGGAGGAATCGGCCAAGAAAGGGCATGGACGAGCAAAGGAAAAAATAAAAGTCGTTCTCGATGCCTATGATGAAAATATGGACAAATGGATTTTCACTTGCCAGTTGTTTGCAAACAATCCTTATAGAATACTAGGCGTTTACTCAAATGCTACCGAGCGCGAAAAGAAATCTGCATATAGTCGGCTGACAGCCTTTGCTAAGGTGGGAAAATCTTTTTCCGCTCCATTAGACGAATTGACAGACTGCATTATTACTCCAATATATCCTCGTGAGATTGATTTGTTTGGAGAGGTTCCCTGTTCGGAGAATGAAATCTACCAAAGAAAGAAGACACCTACAGAATTATATGTGGCGATTCGTGAAGCCACAAAAAGACTTGCAGAAATCAAAGCTAGTAGTTCTTATCAATCAGCTATTCATAAAGAAAATAATGTGGTTGGTGATGACAATTCCGACTTGTCCATTGAAGATACCCTGTCTGCTAGCGAAAAGTATGCATTGGACAACTATCGAAGGACAAACAATCAAATAACGGATTTGCAATATGCGTATGATTTAAGTAGAATAAAGGCATCTCATCCTATACGTTCTGCCGAGAGTATTTTGTACGCACATAATTTATTGGAAGATCCAACAAATAAAATAAAGTATTCGTTCTTCTGGTTTTGCAAAGAGACAGAAACCGATGTGATTGCATTACAGCATCTTGCAGAAGGGCGGAGAGATGCCGCGGTTGATTTGTGGAATAAAGCAGACAGTGTTTCATCTTTATTAAACTTGGCTGTCTTGGCTTTTCTAGAAGAGGATGACTTCGGCTTTGTTGAAATCGTGAGCAAAGTAATCCATACGGAAACACTGCGTAAACAGTTTCTTCTTTGTGTGAGTCCCGAATCTGTTTCCATGGAAGAATCGGAACTTGCTCGCATTCTTATGGATGCGTTGTTTACAGAAATGCCTAAGACATATTGGCTTACGCCTTTTCGTGTGAGGGGAACATCAGCAGACGATGACGAATATTTAGAAAATAAATACTCTCAACCTCATTTAGACATTCTTAATGCTGAAATAAATGCGTTAGATGGATATGAAAGCCAATCAAGCAAAGAATGGTACGAACGGCTTCTTAAAGCTTGTTTTGTTGCAGATAGAGAATTAGGGAGCTTGAATGATATTTGTAATTATACAGATTATAAGTATGACTTAATTTCAGACAAGATTGCCTTAGCTATTTTATCTGCATCGCAAGCATTCCATAGAAAATGTTTCAAGTTGGATTACGATGTCTCCGCCTACTGTGAGGAAATATGTAAAAGGGCAAAAGGTATTGCAACTGGGGAATCAACAATGCATGAGATAGAAGAAGCTTTATCCGAACTTCAGAGAATCATAAACGAATTGCCCACAAGAAACGTCTTTGTTGTTAAGAATCAGGTTTATGATTTGATTGATAATGCAGCAAAACAAAAAGAAGATGTTCGTAATGCACTTTCACTAGTTTCAAAATGTGCTCCATTAATTGTATCCTTGAAGGAAGAATTAGGGGATACTAATGAACTCTACCTTAAAACATCTACAGACATTGCTGCTACCGCATTGAATATGGCAATAGGCCATTTTAATGCGATGTGGAAAGATTTTGACAATTTGGTAGAAAGAGAAAAGTCTTCCTTCCCAAATGCAGCATATGTCTATAGGCTTCCCAATGTTAAGAAAGAGGCAGATAAGGTAAAAAGTATTCTGAAATATTGTTGCCAACTCTTTGCCAACATTGATCAATTGGATCTAATAGACTATTTTAAAGATGGAAGGTATCTGCGCAATAAAACAGCCATTATAAAGAATGCGTCAGAATCAGATGTTAATACAATTTGTCCCCCCACGATAGATTTAAGAACAGAAAAACAGGTTTATGCCCACTGCTCAACGATTGCTGATTATATTGCTTATTTGAAGCGTTATGGTGAAAAAGCCATATTTATAGACGGAGCGAAGAACAAAATAGCTGAATTTGAAAAAGCTGACGATGATTTTTGGAATGTTTGTTTAAGTTGCCAGAAGTATTCTGACTATCTTCAAAAATATCCAAATGGTCGGCATGCTGTATTAGCACGTCAAGGCAAAATACAGTTAGAGGTCGCAGAACGTGCCAAGGCAGAACAGGAGGAAAAAGATTTCAGGGAAGCTTGCGTTTCAAATAACACATATCGTGAATACGTAACTAAATTTCCTAATGGAAAATTTATTCACATTGCCAGAGAGAACATCCAGAAATCTTCCAAAAGAGTACACAAAATCATTCTTTCTTGCTTCCTTGTTTGTTTATTCATTGCAATACCTTGTTTGTTATTTAAGCGAGACGGGCTAATGATAGAATCATCAACAATTACACTATTGTCAATTGGAAGTATTTTTTTCGCATCAACGTGCTGGTTGTCATATATTGCATGGAATAAAGAAGACGGCCATTTCAAGCATCTAAATATTACAGAAAATTTGAAAAGTGTTGGTCTTGCTGCGTTTTTGTCTCTTTTCATAGCGGGAATAGTAGGAGGGGCTATCTCTGCGTTGATATGTTGGTTGACACCATCTGTTATTGTCATAGGAGAAGGGCACACTCATGACAAATGTCATCTTTTCGGGGAAATGAATGGTAATTCTCTGGATAGGAACTCTCTTTACCTTCAAAACTCAACCAATGAAACACTGTTTTTAGTTGGAGTATATTATTCATCTAGTTTCAGTTATTCGTCGAAAGAAGATATTATTAAGACTATTCCTTCTATGAGTTCAATAACAATTGATGACGAACCATATAATTATTTTGAAATACCACCCCGAACAATTAGTTACAGAACTCGCAGATACTCTTCAACTTCAGGAATGCGCAGATGGTTCCTGCTTGATACACAGATGTTTAATAAATATAGTCAATAAAATGGAAAGTCATAATAACAATTCTCCATCTGAGACATACACAATGGGCAAGACCATTATGGCCATCATCAATGACCTTGTGCGTATGCAGCAAAATCTCGACTTTATGGACGAGAGCATAAAAGGTGTGACACAACTGAAAAATCGAATGAAGTCGGTTTTTACTACACTTAGAAGTAATCAGTACGAAGTTCCAGACTTAATTGGACGGTCGTATCACGAAGGCGACAATATGACCGCCACTTTTGAACTAAACAAAGCGATGCCAGCTGGGACTAATCGCATCAAACGGGTCATTAGACCTCAAATATCATTTCAAGGAAAGATGATACAAGCGGCTGAAGTAGTAGTAGAATATAATGAATAAATCATAGAACACATGGCAAGCAACAAGATTATCTATGGCATAGACTTGGGTACGACCAATTCTGCCATCGCAAGGTTTGAAGATGGTAAGGCTGTCATCAAAAAAAGTCCTGTTCAAGGCGACACAACACCATCGTGCGTTACAATCAATCCAAAGGGAAGGACTTTGGTTGGTGTCAAAGCATATGCGCAATTAGGCAAAGACTGGGCATTGAGTTTCATTAAGGAAGGCTACAAGAAGAATACCTTCGTGGAGTTCAAACGCATCATGGGCACGGATGAAACAATCTATAGTTATAATTTGGAGAAGAACGGTCAAGACCCTTATCTTACTCCTGAACAATTGTCTGCCGAAGTATTGAAAACGCTACGTAGCTACGTTCTTGACGACGAGGTGAAAGAGGCTGTGATTACAGTGCCTGCCCTATTTAACAACAACCAGAAAGATGCCACGAAACGTGCCGCAAAACTTGCCGGATTTCAACATTTCGAACTGATACAGGAACCCATTGCTGCTTCCATTGCCTATGGGCTTGCATCAAAGATTAAGAATGCTTATTGGCTTGTCTTTGATTTTGGTGGCGGCACTTTTGATGCTGCGTTGATGCGTATAGAAGATGGCATAATGAAGGCTATAGATACAGCGGGGAACAATCACCTTGGAGGAAAAGACATCGACCTAGCTATAGTGGAGCAAATCATTCTTCCATATCTTCGTAATGAGTATTCGATAAACGAAAGTTCCAAGAGAGAAGATTTTCGAATGATGTGGAAACCAAAGGCAGAAGAAGCAAAGATTGCCCTTTCATTCCAAGATGTTGTAGAGGTTCAAACCGATCTTGGCGATGATTTTGGTGTTGATGATGATGGAGCTGAACTTGGATTGGATCTTTCCATATCCCAAGAGGAGCTGGAGCCGGTTGCTGCACCAATTTTTCAAAAGGCAATAGACATTACCAAAACCCTGTTGGACAGAAACAATTTGAAAGGAAACGACCTTGGTGCATTGATTTTGGTGGGTGGCCCGACTCACTCTCCTATCTTGCGCCGCATGTTACGTGAGCAGATAACGTCCAATGTAGATACAAGTATCGACCCAATGACTGCGGTAGCACAAGGTGCCGCTCTGTATGGAAGCACAATAGATGTTCCTGAAACTTTAATGGACCAAAGGAGAGACCACTCTAAGGTGCAGTTAGAGGTCGCAGTCAAAAGTACATCCGTGGAGGAGTTTGAATTCGTTGCCGTCAAGTTTCTCAAAAATAAAAGTGAGAGCTATATGGAAGAATTTGTATATGTAGACCTTGTACGCACAGATGGTGAGTTCAATTCAGGGCGCGTCAAGATAAACGAAAATGGTGATGCAATAGAACTGAGACTAAAAGCGAATGCCACCAATGTGTATGAGATACGCTGCTATGACTCAAACGGCAACAAATTGGACTGCGAACCAAAATCGGTTTCTATTATACAAGGAATAGATGGTATTGGTGATGCAGTACTTCCTTTGCATATTGGTCTGGCGACTATTGATGAAGATAACGATGTGGTATTTACGCCATTGGAAGGCTTAAAGAAGAATCTTCCTCTGCCCGCTTATGGCAAAAATGGCCAAATAAAATTGGTGACAGATTGTTTAATCCGTCCAGGGATGTCAAGCGACATTGTACGCTTCCCAATACTCCAGACAGGCCAAGACATAGAGCAGATGGCAAGAGAGCACAAGAAACTGAAGAGTATTTATTGTGATTTCCAATACGATTGCTATTTCACAGGCGATGACATCCCATCTGTGTTACCAGTAGGCAGTTCTATCAACATGACTGTTCATGCAGACAAGTCGGGTACACTTGACGAAGTTATTATAGATATCCCTTATCTCAATATGGATTTGGATATCAGCGACCGCATCACAAGTACTAAGGGGAAAATGGCTGACGTGGAACTATACATGGCTGACATTGAAGAGGCCAAGAAGAAATTGCAGTCATTGAAGAATGATGAACTCAAACAAGAGTTGGAAGTAGCCACTGAGCAGTTCTCGTCATCAAAAGACAAAGAACGCGACAAAAAGGAGCAAGCGTTGGCATCACTGAAAGACATTCTTTCAAAAATCGATACAGAGTACTCTCATGGTGACTGGGAACGAATGGAGAAGAAGTTGCTTGGCATGTATCGGGAACTTGTAGAAGATAATCAAAAGTATGGGAATGATAAGACTACATCAATTATCCATAATCTGAAACAGGACGTTGATCGTGTGATAGCTGCTAAGGATATGGATGCAGCCGACCAGTTATATGATCAAATGTGGCAGATGGATTACAAAATGGCTGCCGTTGAATTTTATGTTGCATGGATTCAGCAATGGAATCGCAATTTTGACAAGAAGAAATGGTCGAACCCAACTCGTGCAAGGACTCTTATAAATCAGGGGCTTGAAATTATCAAAGGTGGCAAGGCTACCGCAGAGGAACTGCGTCCTATCGCTTTCGAGCTTTCTGACATGTTACCGCGAAACGAGAATCCACAAATAAGTGGTCTCCTGCGCCAAAGGAAATAACAAATGTCGTAAGAAAGAAGTGTTTATGAGCAGCATTAAGAACATCGGAACTTACAAAGTGGTTTTTCCTCTTAGGAAAGGCTCATACTATGATGTCTATAGGGTAGTAGATTCAACGAACAACAAATTTTTCCTGAAACTCATCAATCTGGCCAAACTGGATGATTTTCAACAAGAACCAGGAAATGGGCGTGTTTCTGAACTGGTAATTATGCGTGGATTATCCCATGCAAATATTTTAAGTCAGGTGGATGCAGGAGAGACAATAGCCGATGGACAACGATACGCTTATACTGTGTCAAGATTTGTTTCTGGAGAACTGTTGTCTGAAAAGATATCACGTGAGGGAGTATGCTCTGTGTATGAGGTAAAACAAATCATTACAGGTGTTCTTAATGCACTCAAATACTTGCATTCTCTACCAACACCTATCATACACAATGGAATATCACCAACAAGCATCATGATTGACATAAGCAATTCTTCACCAATACCCTTGTTGGCTGATTTTGAACATGCAAGGTTATTAAACAAGGAGAATCGGAAATGCCACATGAAAGGTCTCTCTCCGTACTATCTCGCTCCAGAAATGTTCAAGGGACTGTATTCTACTCGGACTGACCTGTACGCAGTTGGGGCGTTAATGTATCACCTCATTTTTGGAATGCAACCATGGCAAATTGACCTAAAAGATATTCCAAAAGAAGAGAGGGAGCAAAAAATCTTGTCTGCAAGAAAACGCCCATTGCCCATTCCCAACCTAAAGGTTTTCGAGCTCGATGAGAATATGCTTAATATTATTGCCAAATCATTGATGCAAGATGTTGATGAGCGTTTCCAAAATGCAGCCGAATTTCTTAAAGCTCTCGATGGTGAACTTCAAATCGATTGCCAACACTATGAAAAGTTTGACATAGCACCAATCAAGCCGAGTCCCCAAACCTTACCAAATCAAAAAAAGAATGGGAATGGATTTGCTGATGTTGCCGGACTTGAAGCGTTAAAACAGCGACTTCAAGAGGATGTGATCGATATTCTTCGAAATCCAGAGAAGTACAAGCGATTAAGAGTAAAGATTCCCAATGGGGTATTGCTTTATGGCCCTCCCGGCTGTGGTAAAACCTTTGTTGCTGAAAAATTTGCAGAAGAGTTGGGATGCAATTATATCTATGTACATTGCTCTGATGTGGCTTCGCCGTATATTCATGGGGGACAGGAAAAGATAGCTGCGCTTTTTCAGCAAGCAAAAGATAATGCTCCAACTGTTCTGTTCCTTGATGAATTAGACGCAATGTTGACTGACCGCTCACGGCATACAAACGTTTCTGAAGCTGGTGAAGTAAATGAATTCCTCACACAATTAAATAACTGTGGTGAAAATGGCGTTATAGTTGTTGGTGCTACGAATAAGCCAACAATGATTGATCCTGCGGCATTGAGGTCAGGACGATTGGACATCAAAGTTTATGTGCCTGCTCCATCTGAAGAAGATAGAGAGCAATTGTTCAGATTGTCTATGAAAGATATTGCAGCATCAGACGTTGATTTCAAGTTGCTTGCAGCAAAGACAAAAGGATATGTATCAAAGGATATTTGTGTCTTGGTAAACAAAGCTGCGATGATAGCAGCCCGTCAAGATGATGAAACTATTAATATGGCAACACTATTATGTGCCATTGAGAAAAGTAAAGGAGAACTTCCTTCTGTGTCTGAGTCGGAATTGACAAAACACGAACGGATAAGGGAAGAATTCGAATCTAAAAACAATACACGTCGCCCTATCGGGTTTAATGTACCTAATGAATAAACAAAAATGGGATTATTTGATTTTTTTAAGAAAAAGCCACGCCTGTCCAAAGAACAGAATGACCTTATGGACAAGGTTGCAGAATTGTTATTTGGAAGTTTAGACCAAATGCGTGAGCAAATAAAGGAATTGGCAGGTTTACTGGATAATCGTTACAGTCTTGGACAAGTTGCCAATGCTCTTACTTGGATGACATCCAGATTTAGCCGTGAAGGAGATAAGTCTTCTTTTGCACTAGTTGATGAGGGGCAAATGAAACGAGTTGACAATCCATTTACGAAGAAAGATGTGTTTATAATATATCGGTATGTTGCCAAGAAACAGTTCCAGAAAGCATTTCCCAACGCGCCAGAGGCGATGTTTGAAAAGATGTATGAGAGTTTGGGAAATTTTGAGGACGGGGCAACAACAGATGTTATCCCAGGTTCGTATGGTGAGTATGGCTTATGTGTCACTAATCCTATCCCAACTCGTGGTATACCATCTAACGACACATACCTAAGTTCTTTATCTCTTTTATCTGGAGAGCCATTTCATTGGGAAAGAATTGGTTCATATGAAGCGCCAAACATAAAACATCCGATTGATGGCTACGAGATAATTACTGATAGTGGGGAGAACTTATGTACCATATATATTTCTCCTTACCAAAAGACTATAAGTAGAACTGCTCCGAAAGGATTCTATATCAGATGACTATGAAACAGGAATTGTATCAAAATCATGGTGACCATATTGATGCCATTATGCCAGCGGCGAAGTTCCTAAAAGAACACCTTCGGAACATAATCTCTGAATCCAAAGTATATAGGAAAGTTCGAACAGAGGTGTCTATAGAAGAACTAAAATCAGAAAGGACTGATGTTACATCTCTTGTTCACGGAGCCTCTCCAATGAGGATGCTGACATTACTGGCTTACTCTCCCAAAGGGAAGGTAAATCAATTTGTGTCCATATATCCCATATTGTCAGGAACAATTATTCGAGCCCACATTGAACGTGTTCTTGAATGGGACAACCAACTGGAAGCAACAATTGAATGCTCCGTGGGAGATTTTGTGTTTGCTTTTTTCGCAACGGATTACTATGAGAACAAACGCGCATATATAGTGGGCGATGAGATATCTTTGGAATTGTCTGCTTTGGGATGTAAGGTTAAGGAAGCTCAAAGAGGCTTCTCTTTTGAAGGTCAACAAGCAATTGATTGGCTTGCTAAAATTGGTGAAACTCCTAAGTATAGCAAAGACGGTTCGGTTGAACCAGTAAAATTTAGTACCGAAAAGTTGGTGGCATTTATGAACCACGACGAGAAGTGCCCAGATGAAGCAGAATTTCAATCGCCGGCTGTTGAAATCTCCGAGTCAGAAATAATCGGTATAGGTTTTTATCGGACAATGATTACCATTCATAGAGACGCAAACGATAATGCGATAAGTATCCCATTGTATTTCCGTAAAGACATGTACCCAAATATCAATGCCAAAGATCCCATATCAGGATGGATTTGGGTTATTGGCAATATTTACAGTCAATCATAAAAAACAGAGCAAAGCCTTATATAGAAGCATTTACAAGAAAGCGGAGTTCTTTATATGCTGCGCAGAAATGCAGACAATGACCATTTATGTTTGCTGTGCAGAAGTTAAGTCGTGCGTTTACATTTCCAACTTGCCTGATAGTTATTCGGCACAACGGTCTTCTTGATTTCACTATGGGACACAGTAGCATCTTTTGCCAAAGGAGGGGCTTTTCTGGCTATCGAGTTTGCTGGAGAACTGGCATTGAAGGCTTGCCGAGGGGTGGCAGCCCCCTATCAAGCGAAGCGATGATGGGGTATTAGGCTTCCCATGACTTTGAAAAAGTGGCATCGGCAAGCCGATTAGACTGACTGGATAAAATTGTAGGGCATCATCCGCTGACACTCACGACCGACCATGTGTGAAGGCGCTATCGTGCCAGATATTATGACCTCTGCTTGCAGATTTATCTGGTCAGCTCACCGTCTGATGGCAATCAAGACGGGTAATGAGCTTCCCGATACTGGAAAAACATGGCACACGGGCAAGCCCGGTGCTCTGAAGGCTTGAAAAACAGCTATACAGGTGTGGACGGATGGCCTTGCCAGCGTGTAAGCCTCTACAAAGACTCGAAAATGGCTTTAGGAAGCGTCAAAATCCTTTCGTGGGTAATCACACCTCTGGGATGGCGGAACCGCGAATTGGGGCATTTCTGAGGCTCCTGTGGCTTCGTTGCTTGAACGACAAGACATTGCATCGGTTCCAGGGCGAGAACATTGATGACTGCCTATAGTCGCAACTCTTTGAAAGAAGGGAAAAGGAAAAAGAACAATTGGGATGGTTGATTGTCTGGAAATCTGCCGTGCATCCCAAGCCCATTGCCATTGCACGATTTGCTGCGCATTCAACCACATCCGCAAAACGCAAGATGAAGCCACGCTTTGGAGTCGGATTGTATATCACCTATAGGGCTATACTCAATATAGGGCCATACAACTGGCTACAACAAAAGGGATTGTTGAAACACCGTTTTTGTATAACGATATATCTGTAGGGCTATACAGTACCATGTCGTCCTGCCAGTTAAAAAAATGTACACCTATATCCCTATACATTCATACATTCTATAACCCTATATAGGTATACTTGGTGTAACCGTATATGCCAATATCCCCTATAGGTGTGTATAATCTATACACCAATACTCTGTATATCCTTATACGCACTATAATGCTATACGGAGAGTAAGCCTATACTGGGTATCTGCTAATACGGAATATACCTCTATACGTCGTGGATGTTTATATGCCTATAGGCTTATACTCTTCCATAGTGTATAGGTCTGCCATCGTTATATGGCCATACAAAAAGTGCAGACAGGGAACCAGTATTCAGTTCTATGTCTGCACAACAGGAGGAAACGTGCAACAGTCAGAAAAGTTCTTCAGACGACTGATTGGGTTCAATCTGAATCGGGCCACGCTTCTTTTCGTACTTGGCAATGCACTTGGAGAACATGCTTTCAACAACTGCCCTGACGGTCATGTGCTCCTGCCAGGCGATAGCCCTGACCTTTGCTATGAGGTCTTTGTCACAGATGCAAGAGAAGTGTCCTGCGCTGTTTGTGGTCACACCTTCGGTGCAGTCATCGGCCTTTCTTCTTCGCCCACGTTTGCGGACAGACTTCTCTGCCGTATCAGGTTCACGCTTTTCCTGCATGGGCTGTTGACCAGATACTGCTTGGGGAACTGCTTCACTCTGCTCCTTCATGGCAGAAGCACTTTCCTGACTATTCTGCGGCTCTGTTTTCTGCTCTGTCGATGGCTTTTTGCCGAAGATTTCATTGAAAGCGTTGTCAGGATCCATTATTCTGCACCTCCTTTCTGCAATTCATTGATAACAGGTTCAAAGGCATACTTGACTGCATTCCTCTGATAGGTAGTCAGCGGGAACAACGTATTGTAGTCGCTGATGACTACGCTGCGCTTTATCCTCGGCGTTATCGTACCATAGGCCTTCAATTGCTCAATGGCCTTGTCTCTTTCCTGCTGGAGGTGTTCACGCCTTTCCTCGACCGTCACAATGCCATTGGGAACGAAGAACATCTTCGCTCCGAAGTGAGCCTTGAATGTCTCAGAGAACATCTGTGTGGCATCCAGCGTATCGCTGTCATAATGGATAGGTACTACAGCAATGTCAGCACAGGAGTAGATGACTTTGAGGTTCGGGTCAACGAGGTTGCCCGGACAGTCAATGATGATGTCATAGGGCAACTGCTTCAAACCCTCCATGATTGTTGCAACCTCTTCTGGAGTCCTGCCCCTGAGTGTGTTTATCTCCCAAGGCAGACTGGCATCGGGATTCTGCTGTAGGTCACGCTTACGATGACGGAACAGCGATTGCTGAAGGTCGGCATCGACTACGGCAACAGTTCTGCCGCTGTTGGCAAGGTAGGTGGCAAAGACACCACAAAGGGTTGTCTTGCCTACGCCTCCTTTTACGTTAGTGTATAATACAATCTTTCCCATAGTTATTCAGATGATTAGTTGATAAACAAGTTCGTTGTCACTCGACAGGTTCGGCGTTACCTTGTTTCCATGCTGCCAGCCAAGCAGACACTTGATGTCTGTCACGGACGATACATTACCCGTGCTGACTTTGACGAGTCCGTCTGCCTCCAGTTCCTTCAGGAAACGGGTGACTGTACTGCGGTTGCAGTTCCATTCTCTGGCAAGCTCAGAATGCGAAGCACCTACCTGTCCCGTCTGAATGCTGTAACCGATACCGCGCTTTG